>Ga0308166_1000054_pt1 | contig 273643 bp, 259 predicted proteins | sample PhyCR2_2_FD_202137 | JGI IMG/M metagenome (GOLD analysis project Ga0308166, IMG submission 202137) | Phyllosphere microbial communities from UC Gill Tract Community Farm, Albany, California, United States - DLSLCC.R2 | ecosystem: Host-associated > Plants > Phyllosphere > Unclassified | place...
AAAAACCACTTTTAAACAGAAGCTTTAAAGTATTGAGCTGAGCTTCAAATTTACTTTTGAAGTAAAGCATATCATTATTTTTTCCTCTGACTTTAATTATCATCGATGCATATACTGACAAAGGCTGATCAAGTTTAAAAGAGTTAATTTTTACTAAAGCATTAACAATTTTAAGTTTACCAAGAATAATAAGGTTTTTTTCGAGTTTATCATTAAAAATTTTACGTATTTTTAACGAGTGATTACGATACATGTTAATAAATTTTTTAGAATCATCAGATAATACTGCCTCTTTAATTTTTTGTATGAAAACAGTATCTGGATCTTGGTATTGTTCCAAAAATTCCATTTCAATGGCTGTGTTTTGAGATTTTGTAAGAGTCTCCATTTTGTATCCCCCATAAAAATACTACATTTATATTACATTTAAACAATCTAACACACCGTTATACTAAAAATAAAATATTTTTTTAAATGTATAATTCATTTTTTTTATTGACATAAATGATATTGTTGTATTAAGATAAATGTGAACAAAAATGCTGTTCTTTAATTATGATAACAAAAAAATATGAGGTGTAAAATGAAAAAGTCAATTAAAAACAATAAATTAAAAGATATATCACAGAATAATTATGGTTTCAACATTTCAGTAAATGGTCAGGATTCTCTTTGACCGTCAATATCCCTCAGCTTTAAAAACCTCACAAAAAAAATCTATATATCTGGAAATACAATCAGGAGAAGGTGGCAAAGAGTCACAATCCTGTGCTGAAATAATTCAACGTATGTATTTGAGATATGCTTTAAAAAATAACTGGGAAGTAACAGAAATAAATGTAGAAGCCACAGACTGTGGTGTTCGTTCTGCTCTATTCAAAATAAAAGGAAAAGGAGTAGATAAACTAATAAATGAATCAGGAAACCACAGATTCACCAGAAGCTCTCCTTTTTCTAAAGGTCGCAAATTACATACATCTTTTGTTGGTGTAAAAGTAGAAGAAGTTATTAATCCTGAAGTTGTTAAAATTAATGAATCGGATGTTGAAATGTCTTTTTTTAAAGGAAGTGGAGCTGGTGGTCAACACAGGAATAAGGTTGAAACCGGAGTCAGACTGGTTCATAAACCTACAGGTATAGTTTCAGAAGCTGTGTCAGAACGATCACAGCATCAAAACAGAGATATCGCATGGGAGAGATTGTTAACAAAAATTTATAATTTCTCGCTTGAAATTAAAAAGGCTGCTCAAAAAAGTCAATGGAAAAATGAAGGTTCCATTGGTTTTGGTGAAAGGAGAAGAAATTATAAGTTAGATCAAGGGTTTATAAAAGATGAATATACAGGAAATGAAGTAAGACAAGTGGAAAAAATCCTGGATGGAGAGTTAGATTTAATTATTTCGTAATATTTTTGACAACCTTATCTTAAATAAGAAACAATAAGATTTGTTTCTTTATATGAGGGTATGGAATGTTAAGTGAAAAATTTGTATATTCTTTATTAAGTCAAGCAGGAGTGTTGCAAGATGACACTCTTGTTTTGCAATTCATGAAAGAAAATGAGTTAGGTATAAACTCATTAATCAAAAAAGAAAACCTGTTGCTTATTGTTATGACATCTTATTTCGCACAAAAGAAGTCTTTGCCTTCTATTTTTATAAGATATATTGAGGACAATGTTAATACTTTATATCCTTCCCTGTTATCTGCAAAGAACACTTCAGGTTTAACTTTATTATCTCTTTTATTATCATTAAATAGTCCTAAAATTAATTCATTCTTACAGCCTTATATGAATGTAGATTTACAAGAAGAGCTATTAACCGTTATAAATAATCATTCTCTTGCTGAATTAATCATGTCCGACAAAAAAGCATTAAATACACTTAATCTGTTAGAAAAATCTCAAATAAAATGCAAATTTTTAAATGATTTTCATTTTATAAAGTATGCCCAGGATGAAAAAATTGTAAATTGGTTACTGGAGCATAATTGGGTAGATTGCCTTGCACAAGATAAAGATAATAAAACAATATATCATTATATTTCTTTATTAAAAGCCGTGGCTTCTGAAAAAATATATAAAGATCTGAATAAAAAATTTACAGAGGAAAAAAAAGAGGCGGAGCAAAATGCTTTGTTAGTTTTTGCTTTTTCATATAGTAGAAAATTAAGCTTATTTAAAAAATTTATTAAAAATAAAAAGCTATCAGATATAAACTATAACGGCGAAAATATATTATCCAATTATATCAATGCTAAGCTCTCACAAAACAAAAATCAGGATTCGCATAATGCATTCAGACTGGACAGTTCAAAATCCAATTACATTATAAAAAGGATAGAAGAGAAACAAGAAATTTCTTACCTGGATTGTAAAAATGAATGGTCTGCACATTATTTATTATTTAAACATTCATATATGAAAGGCTTTGAGGAGCATATTTACAACTCTATAAAAAATCCGAAAGATTTTCATGTATTAATAACCAACATGAGTAGTGTTCTGAAAAAAAATCTTGAAAGTGAGAATGTGGATAAAGGGGTTAAACTGAGTTATATTCTTTCTTTTTTTGAACTCGATATTACAGGTTTGTGTTTAGGTTTAATGTACAAATCTCAAAATACACACGAATATTCTCGCTATCACTATAACTATAATTCAATGGCGAAGGATATTATACAAAATGAGGATTTCGAATTAATCTTTTCCATGCTAATGAATGTATCTAAACATTATTATTTAATAATGAATGATGATAGTGTCTCGCGTAAAAATATGATGTATAGACATAAGTTTGAAAACTTATTTAAAATACCGTATGATTTCAAAGATTATATCGCAGAAAGGAATGCTTTAAGAGAAGGTTTATATTATCTTTATTACAACCTGATTATGCATACAACAGATCGCTATAGTGAAAGCACACATGCTTTATTTGATATAATGAAAGTTCCAGATAATATAGCGGTTCCTGAAATAACTGAGCTTAAGTGTAGAATTAAAGGGGATAGCTCTGAAATTCATTCTATTTTTGAGAAGCATATAATAAGAAATCAAATGGGAAGTATGAATTCAGCAGAAGTAAAGAAAAAAAGAATTTGATATGAAAACAGGCTTTTCAGCCTGTTTTTTATTTAAAGTTTTATTCTGGGTGTTGATGCTTTATGAACAAAACTATATTCAGGGTTATCATCAAATTTTTTCTCATATCCAATAGGGTTCGAGTAGATATGAGTGTTACCTAAAAATAAATCATTAGGTGTGTGAATATGTCCATGAACCCAATATTTGATATGTGGATTGTTAAGAATGAAGTCATCTAAATTTGATTTATAGTAAATAATACCTTCACCCTTAGGATCTTCGTAATCATAAGATAAAGAAGAAGGTGCAAAGTGAGTTACCATAAATATATGTTTGTCCTTAAATTTTTCTGTTTCTTTTTTAATCCAATTGAAATCTTGTGTAAATTCATTAATCCAGAATAGGGGTTTGTATTTCGTATAGCCTTGTTTTGAAATATAGGTTATATATTTAAAATCATTTGTTTCTGTATCATATTTTCTATGTGGAATCAAAGCTGGATTTTTTCCACCAAAATCAGTCCACAGAGGTGCACCTATAAATACAGTGTCTTCGTCTTCTACAGAAGGTGTGAATCGGCTTAAAAGAAATACATTATCATATTTTTTGAGATATTCATGAAATTTAAGGATATAGCTTTCTGCCAGTTTGCTTCCATAAAAATCATGATTACCAAAAACAATAATAACCTTATTAAACCTTGAGGATAGATTGCTATAAAAATTATCGTAAAAAACACCTTTTTCTTTTTTGTGCAGATGAGATAAATGATAAATGTCTCCTGCTAATACAAGGTTTTGGTTTTGTTCATCCCCTGATTCAGCTATTGCGAAAAAAGATTCTTCTTTGAATTCCTGATGAAGATCAGAATATACTCTTGTCGTTTTCATATCAATCCTCTTTAAAGTCTTTTCTTATTGGATAGATTAGCATTATCAAGAGAAGAACTCAAATTGTTCGTCAAATAATTTTTTTCTAAAATTGAATAAATCATTGAATAAATCTCAGGGTTCTTTTCTTTTATTTTTTTTAATAAAATTTTTTCATGATCGTTATATGCAAAATCAATATCCTGTGCTGTTCCTAAAATTTCTTTTATTTTGTGTTGAATGCCCAATGACGGTAAAAAATGATTATAATAAAGAAGAATAAAGATATTATCTTTTTTAGCCTGCTCCGTAAGTTCATTTTGGTTGAATTCTTCAAAAATTCTTTTTATAGCATATTTAAGATTTTTAATGCTTTTATTATCGAGTTTTTCTTTAGAATTTGCAGTGCATAATATATTTTTAAGATCACGGAGGTAGGCTTCGATATATAATTTTTTTTCATCTGATGAAAAATCATCTGTGTCGTTTTGATAAACATAAAGGAAAGCATTTGTTTTTAAATAAACAGAGTATTTTTTATCGTATATAGAATCAATTTTTTCCAGATCGGGATAAATTGATTGGAAATATTCTCTTTGCTTTGTGAATAAAATAAAAGAAGTGCCTTCTTCTACATTACTTAATAATTCCTCGGTAAGTCGAGCATCCATACTTTTGAGATTAGAAACAACATATCTGGAAGAATGACCGATAGAGCAAAGCGAATAAAAAACATCATAAGGAATACCTAAGCTGTTTTTTTGAGAAAACAGGTCATTTGAATAATAATCCTGTAATTTAAAATACTCATTATCGATGGTGTTGAGCAATAAAAGACTTGGAAGGTCGAAAAGCCCCTCTTTATAAAAAAGATCAACATCATTAATATTAGTAAATGATATAAACCCGCTAAGATCTTTATATTCATTACATAGTTGTTTTAAAAAATTGCTATCCATAATTACTCCTTGTTATTTTTTATTATATAATAATTTAAAAAAAGAGAAAGATAATTTGCAAAGTTGACAGAAAAAAATAATATAATAATTTGGTAAGAATGATATTATAAATGAGGCAAAAAATGAAAAAAATAATGTTAAGTATGATTTGTCTGTCTCTTCTTGCAGGTTGTGATAATGCAACATCTCCTGAAGTTAAAAAAGAGCAACAGTCTCAAAAACAGGCTGGAACAAATGATTATATAAAAAAATTAGTAAAAGAAAGAAGTGCAGAAGAAGTTTTGTCAGATATGAGTAAAAGAGAAACCAATTTAAATCAACTCAAAAAAATTGATAAGAATTTTTTTGATTATTACTACAGTTATGAAAATAACGATCTATATATGCATATGGTTTATATGTCTCATAATGATAAAAAACAAGAATATCCAATGTTGTTAAATTATGCTGAAATAAAGCAAACTTTAGAAAATGATATAGATCGTGCTTATGATGCTCCAGAAATACCTCCTGTAAAAATGCCAGAAAAAACAGCTTCTTTAATAGGAGCAAGTAGTGGTGGTAGTGAAACTTCTGAGCCTTGCGTTGATGATTATAAAATTAATGTTACTTTTAATAAGGAAGAATCTTTATTATCAGATTTATTTTATGTAAAAGATCCTGTTAAATTTACAGAAAAGTATAAAGGAACAGTAAATGAATGTGTGGATGTAAAAGACTATAGTAATTTCAGGAAAATGGATTATGAAGTTTATATCCATAATCTTGTTTCTGTTAAACAAAAACAAATTAAACAAAGTGTATTTAAAGGTGATATAAAAGTACCTGAAGCTTATAAATAATAATTGACTTCTTTATTATCATTCCTTATTATGTATATAACAATTTTAAACAGGGTATAATCATGAACACAAATTTGAATTCTCAGAATGTAACAAATACAGCTAACTTGTTAGTTGCATTTGCTATTTCTGTTGTTCGTGAAGAGCGCACTGAAGAACGTCGGGAACGTTCCGGGGAGCCTCGCCTGTAGTTTTATTTTCAGGTTAATAAGAAGACTCCCCTGTGGAGTCTTTTTTTTTTGCTTTTATTTTATTGCCTATGAGGTAGAGGTCAACTCGTTTTTAATATAAGTGATTGTTTTATAAAGAAAAAAATTAAAAAAAGTTGAAAAAAAGCTTGCAATATAAAAAATAGAGTGATAGTATATAAATATAGTGAAGCAGTGAGAAAAATAAAATGCACCTGTAGCTCAACTGGATAGAGCACTTAGCTACGGACTAAGGGGTTGGGGGTTCGAATCCCTCCAGGTGTGCCAGATTGTAATTTAAACTTAACGAGGTAAGAAAAATGCGAGAGTGTGAAGAACGTTAAGTCCCTGAGTGTTAATTAGCTATTAACTTAAAGTAGTGCCTTCCAACTACCAGGGACATAAAATATCAAAGCTATTGTTATTTGTGTTCCTGTATCTGAAATATATTTCTATACAGAACAATTAAAATATACTCCCATCGTCTAGCGGTCAGGACGCGACCCTTTCACGGTCTAAACACGAGTTCGAATCTCGTTGGGAGTGCTTCAAATTGCTCTTATCGACTAGCTGGTCAGGTCGTCAGACTTTCAATCTGAAAACACGGGTTCGAATCCCGTTAAGAGTACCAGAATACTTCTATCGACTAATGGTTAGGTCGCCAGTCTTTCACACTGGAAATACGGGTTCAAATCCCGTTGGAAGTGCCAATATCCCTATCGTCTAACGGTCAGGACATGTAGACTTTCAATTTACAGATGCGAGTTCGAATCTCGCTGGGGATACCAAAATAATGCTCTTATCGACTAGTTGGTCAGGTCGTCAGACTTTCAATCTGAAAACATGGGTTCGAGTCCCATTAAGAGCACCAAATATCTCTATCGACTAATGGTTAGGTCATCAGACTCTCAATCTGAAAATACGGGTTCAAATCCCGTTGGGGATACCAAAATAATGCTCTTATCGACTAGTTGGTCAGGTCGTCAGACTTTCAATCTGAAAACATGGGTTCGAATCCCATTAAGAGTACCAAAGATCCCTATCGTCTAATGGTCAGGACATGTAGACTTTCAATTTACAGATGCGAGTTCGAATCTCGCTGGGGATACCAGCTTTTAAATTTAAAAAGTAATCAGGAATAGCCCAGAAATAAAAAAATAAGTCAAGATCCCGCACAAAATGCTAAAATCAGTTAATAATTGAGTATAATTTGAGTTAAGGTAACATTAAAATCTTATATAACAAATAACATTCAAATTATAATACAAATTTTACTCTTTAGTAGAATAATAATCTGGTTTTTTAAATAAATAAAACAATTAGTTACGATTATTTTATGCTGGAAAATATCCTTCAGTTTAGGCTTTGTAACATAAAATAATAGTCCTGCATAGAATCCAGTTTTTTTATGTTACATTAATACATTTTAAAAGTATTATATCTGTTTTTATGCCCTTAAAATTATAATATATTGTTTTTGAATAGTCTTATATGTTAATATCACCGCATAAAATGTTGCTTTAAAATAATTTATATATTTTTAAATATAATGCAGGAGAGTAAAGATGAAAGATTTGAATAAAGAACCTCAAATTAGTATAACTGACTATCATAAAGATGTGAATTTAGAAATTAATGATGCTTATCTTCAGGAAAAAATAAAAAAGGCTTTTACCTTTATAGAATTGGGTCAAAAAGCTCTTCTGGACAAAAAAAATGCTTTAATAAGAAGCGCAAAAGAACTCAGTGATTTTAAAAGCAAAAAATTAAAAGTTTCAGATATGGTGAGAGAGCAAAAGACAACTGTAATCGTAGAAAAATGTAGTAATGCTAAAGTTCTTCATAGTGGTCGTCCTATAGAAGATACAATAGAACAAATGAGTGATGAAGAAATTGATAGCATTTCCAATTATATTATTTCATTATCTAAATACTAAAGAATACGCAATTTTTATGGAAGCTTCTCAATTTGTTTGATTTGTGATTATTATTTGTTATTGTCTTTCTAGGTTAACAAAAATAACAATTGGAGGTTCTTATGCTAAGATGGGCTATAATATTTTTAGTAATAGCGTTAATAGCGGCAGTTTTAGGTTTTGGTGGTTTGGCTGGAACAGCAGCTTGGGCAGCTAAGATGGTATTTATTGTTTTCATAATACTATTTGTTTTAGGCTTGATATTCGGTCGTGGTGGCAGAGGTGGACCTCCAGCGGTCTGAAAAAAATAATCAAAATCTTAAATAAAAAAAGAGGGATGCCCCCTCTTTTTTATTACATATCACATTCGTTTTCTCTTAATTAGAGTATTTTCTCTTTCAATTACAGGATTCAATAGGATTTTTTCAAAATGAATAAAAATCTTGAAACGATAATCTTTTAATTCCTGCACTCTGGCTATGAGATGTGGTGAATTTGATTTATTTTTCTCTTCAAGATTAGCAATTTCATTTTGCAATATTTCTTTGTCATCTGGTCTCATTGTGCTTATTTCCCGCAACCATAATTTTGATATTGCAAATAATTCTGAATATGCATTATTACCATTATAATCGTTTATCAAATCAATAAACTTCGCAAGAACAGTAGAATCCAATGTTTTTTTACAATATAAAAGAATCATTTTATTTAATGCTAAAAAATTTTTCGATGCAAATTTACTGTTAGTGAAAAGTAAAATATTATCTCTTTCAAAAAAAGAAGGGTTAAATATATAAAGCAACTCTATATTTTGTTCATCGAAATTAGAGTTCAGTAAGGCTATACATTTTTCTTCTGTTAATAGATTGATATCTGACCATAATGGGTTTATCTGTTCATTATTAAGGAAATAAAACCCTTTATGTTTATGGAAAAGTTTACTGTACCTATTTGCAGATGTTTCTTTAAATAAAACATCTATTTTAGTTATTATTTTATCTTTATTTGATCTAAACCATTCTGCATTATTATTATTAAGTATAAACAAGAAATCAATGTTTTCGTTTTTGTTATCCACAACTCTTTCTAAAAGAATATCTTCTTTGTTTTTATTTTTCTTACTTTCATCAATGAATAAATGATTAAAGATTTCTGAATTTTCTTCTTTAAGGAGAAAATTCCAGGTATTATTAAGGATATAATTACCTTCAAAAAACTTTTCATTTAAAATATCAGGAGATGTGTATTTAATGAAAGGGATTTTTTGATTAGTTAATTTGAGCAATCCTGAATTGTTATTTTTGAAACTATTTTTTACTAATTCTACTTTATATTGATCTTCTAGTTGATCAATGTTTATATGTTCAAATAATTTACGAATTAAAGTGACTTGATGAGCATCTCGATCATATAGTTGTTTTATCTTTTCCTCACAGTAATGCTGAAGATATTCATCACTAAGTTCTGGAAAAACAGAAAATATTCTTAAAACTTTATCAATTTTATTCTTTTGTTTTTTTGTTTCGTCAGTATATAAAGAAAAAAGATAAGAATAAAGAGAAGGATTCTTGAAAAAAATGTTCTTTTGACTTTTCGTAAATAAGCGATCCATCTCTCTGGATAATTTCTTCATTTCACTTTCAAAAATGCAACTTTGTATCCTATGATGTAAATTTTCAGCAAAGGAAATTTTTGTAAAATTGATATTCTTATATTTGCTATTAAATTCTTTTTCATATTTCAAATAATCGAAAAGGTTTTCTTTTATAGCAACCCTATGCTTTCTTGAACTCATGAGTCTTTGTAGGTTGCTTCTTTTATCAGGTAAATCTGTTTCAAAATGATAATGTTTACATTTGTCAAAGAAACTGCTGATATCACAGATATTTGTAAAATCGACATTATTTAATTCTTCACAGTTATGAAGAAAATAGTTTAAGAAATCATCTTCTTTATAATATTCCAGATACTGGTTGATTTTATCATAAGGTTTCTCACCATTTTCTTTTTCATACCTCAATAAATTAAGGAGGAAATAGTTTCTTTCCTGCACCAGGTTAAATACAGATTCATCAAATTCTATTTTGTCATGTACAAAAAGTGAGAAAATAACAGCATCGTAGCCTTGATGAATAATAGTCTGTTTAATTTCATGATTAGTTGTAGAGATATAAATTTCATGTAATAAGTTGGCTTTAAAAAAATCAAGGAAATAGGGTTGCTCATGCATTTTTACACTATAATTACTGGACATACCAGATATCTTTTTTACTGAAGATAAAAATAATATATCTGGAGAAAGCGAAATGTTTTTTATTTGTTCCTGAGGATTCATGTTAATAATGTTATCATAAGTCATATACAGGCCAGACATCCATTCTGAGTTATGAAAGTTATATTTTAAAATATCATTGTGCATATAATTGGCAAAAGTGTAATGCATAGTAAAATCCTTGAATATTAGTTACCGCCAGTATACATTAAAACAATAAGAATTAAAATAAATTATGGATAAATAAAGGAATCAATTTGACTTAAGGTTTAAAAACTTGATTTTTTAACTAATAATAAGTATATTTATTCCAAGCTCTCATATCTTTTTCAAAGATAATGAAACAAAGTGTCAGGTGCGGAAGCAAGCAGCACATTTCGTAGGAATTGGTTGAATATATGAGGGCTTTGAAAAGGCACTTTTTTTAAGAGTGCCTTTTTATTTTATAATAAAAACTTAAAATAAAGTAAGACCTAATGCTTGTTTAACTTTATCCACGGTTCTTTGTGCTGTTTCTCTTGCAAGATAAGTATCTCTTTTTAAAATCTCAACCAGTTCTTCTTTATTTATATTTTGTCTTTTGTTTTGTATTGGCTCAAAAAACTCAATAAGGGTATCCGTTAAAAGCTTTTTAGTGTATCCATCTCCAACTCCACCTTTTCTATATCGAGATTTTAAATCTTCTAATGCTTCTTTGTCTTGATGAAAATAATCAAGGTAAGTAAATACCATATTTCCCTGAATTTCACCAGGGTCTTCAATGCGCAGATGGTTAGGGTCGGTGAACATCTTTTTAACCTGTCCTGCAATCTCTTTATTAGTAGCATTAAGATTAATGGTATTACCTAATGTCTTACTCATCTTATGCTTACCATCAATCCCTTCTAATGTTCCTTTCTCTCTGTCACAAATAGGAGTGCACGATTTAAAAATATTTTGATTGACAAGACTATTGAAGCTATGAACAATTTCGTTGGTAAGCTCAATAATGGGAAGTTGATCAAGTCCAACTGGAACAATATCTGTGTTAAAGGCTAAAATGTCAGCACTTTGACTTACAGGATAATTAAGAAAACCAAATGGAATATTTCTGGGGATTTGACCAGACTTTTCTCCTTCTCCAAACTTTTGAAAAATTTCTTTTTTAATTGTAGGGATTCTTTCTATTCTCGAAACGGTTACAAGATTAGAAAGATAAAAGGAAAGTTCCTGGATTTCAGGAACAGCAGACTGTAAAAAGAAAATGTTTTTATCAGGGCACAGACCAACTGAAAGGTAGTCTTCCATAAGCTGAAGAACAGATTTTTGAACTTTTTTCCTGTTTTTAATATGATCAGTATATGCTTGTGCATCTGCTATCATAATAAAAGAGTTATGGGTGTTTTGAATATCAAGTCTTTTTTGAATACTGCCAACATAATGACCGATATGAAGAGGTCCTGTTGGTCTATCTCCAGTAAGGCTATTAGGTAAAGAAGAAATTTGTTTCATAATGTTTTCCTTATTAAAAAAGTACAATGTAAAGTAGATAAAATAAAGTGAATATTTTATTTAGTTTGCCATCGTTCATTTTTAATAATCATAAACATATTATTTCTCCTTTTTAGAACCATCATCATATCGTCTTTTTTATACATTATCAAGACTTATTTTGTTTAGAATATCAAGAGCAAATTCTTGTTCTCCTTTAAATACTAAAAGAAAACCATTGTTATGACAAAAAACAAGATTTTCAAGCCCAGATATTTTATGAAGCTCCTCATTTTCTTTACCTCTCCACAATTCAGGGAATAAGGCTTTGTGAGAATAAGGATTCTCAGGGTCGTAAGGAATTGCCTGAATTATCCAGTAGCCTTTGCTTCTTGGATAACATACAAATCTTTTATCTGTCATAAATTGAGCAAAATAAGCGCCATTATTAAAATTGCCTTTAAAGAAAACCACGTCTTTTTTGTTTTTGCTTTGTTTAACAGAAATTTTAACAGCTTTCTTTGCCCCCATATTACTCTTTATTTCAAAAAGTAAATTATCCAGAAATTCTCCAATTGCTGATAATGCTTTTTCAAACTGCACATCATCAGTAAGTGGGTTTTTTCTGTTATAATAGAAAAAAGGCTGACTCTCTTTCCATATTTTTATTCCATTATCCTGCATATCAACAAGTTTAATGATATTTTCTTCAATTTCCTGAATATAATCTTCGTTATAATGAATTTTTTTATTATCTTTTAACCATTTCCAGATGAGACCGCATGATGAAAAAGGGGTTTTGTCCTTGTCATTCCAGGTCAGATCTTCTGATTGGTGATGATCAAAATTCAACATATCTGCATTATATTCAAAGCCTACATCAATAACCCAGATATCTTTATTTTGTTTAACTTCATTCAAAATAGTCTGTTCCCGAGTTCTTATGATTTCCACTTCATCGTTTTTCTTGAAGGAAAAGCGTTTTAATAAAGCTATAGCCATTAGTTCATCAATGTGGAAAATATTACTGTGAGTATAAATAGTATGTTGCATTTGATTTTCCTTTTTATTTTTTTGTATACTATCATATCTTTAAAATAAATTAAACTTATTTTTTAACAAGAAAAATTTGTGTGTTTGATTAAAAAAAAGGTATAATAAACACATTATTATTTGAAAGGTTGGTGTCGAAGAATGGAAAAAATGTTTAATGATTTTATGAAGTTTATTTTTCTTTCGGATGAAGATATGGTTTCCAAATTAAAATTGGTTAATGCATATACATCTAATAAAGATAAAGTCCCAAGCGAATTTTTGTGTACTGTATTAAAAACTTATAATTTTTCAAAAACTGCGGCTATTATTAAAAAATATAAAGAATTATTCAATTTATTTTTTGAAACAGATGCTGGGCAGGAGTCTTATCATGAATTGTTAGATGATTTAATCTACCCTAGGCAAAATATGAAATTATTTTATCTATTAATAAATCAAATAGGCCTTCCTCAAAATGAATATCTGAAAAGTAGACTTTGTTCTTCTTCATTTTTTGCTAAAAACCTTAAGGCTTATAAAATAATTGAAAATTCTATGAATGAAGAGGTTGATTTGAGTGCGATTTTCAATCTGATGAAAAATTCAACTCCTGCTATCGTAGATAATAATTCATCTGGTCATTCTTTACAGCCATCTTTAAAAGAAATGTTTGATCATATCATCGTTAATAAAAAAAATAACGATCAACTGATTTTTTTAAATGAAGAATTTAATATTACATCTTCATCGATGAAAGATTTTGTGGCAAAATTTATTATAGAAAATATTCATTCGTGGGACTTTATCTATTATTTAAATGATGACATAAGAAGGAACTATAAAGAGCAGATTGCAGAGAAAATTCAATTTTTACTTCTCCACTCAAATAAAAAATCCCGTAATTTAATACCATTAATAACAGAACAATCGCTAATAGACGAAGATTCTTTTAATTATGAGTTTTTGTATAAGGAAAATAATTTATGTTTACTAAAGGCTATAAATCCTTCTTTTTTCGATAATGCTAATAATATACATTTTTATGGTCAACTGATTGATTTTATAGTTAACGATGTAAAAACCTTTAAATGTGCTTATAAATTCGTAGAAAGTTTTCTTGATGAAAAAGATGAGTGCAAGCTTGAATATAAGAAAATAGTTATAGGTAAATATCTTTTAACTTTATGGGTGCCTGAAGAAGAATCATATGAAGATAAAATGGCGACCCACGACACCTATAAGTTTTTTATTGAAAATATAGGAGATGATTTATTTAAAGAAAGATTAAAGGAAACATCTCTTATACAAAGAAAGTCATTGATTGAAAGTTGGATGCTATCAGAAGATCTGGATGTTTCAGAAGCACCTATCAGAAAAAGAAGAATATGATTATGACTGTTATAGAAAATTTATTAAATTATAAAGGAAGAGAACTGAGAAGATACCAATCTTCTTTATCATTTAAAAAAGAATTATCAGTATATCAACTTGATGAAAAGGATATGAAAAAAATTGTTAACTTTATAATAAAAGAAGGCAATTTAAAAAGAACAAAAATATTTATTGAAAGTATTGGTATGGAAAGATTTTCTGATAATGCTAAGAAAATAATGCTTATTGCTGGAATGTTGTCAGGAAGAAAAGAAATTCTTAAATATTTTATCAATGAGCATTGTTTATCTGATGGGTGTTTATCTGTTCCACTCCGATTTATGATGAAAAAAACAATGATAGAGAGCTATAAAATTTCATTGAAAGATAATTTGTTTTTTTTAACTAGCTTTTTAAATGACAATGATAAGTCAAAATTTTTAGAAGCAATGTCTGAATATAATTTTAAAACAGTTGATTTTATAGCTATAAAAGAAAAATTACCTGGTTTCTTAGATGATGAAACTGTAAAAGTAAAATTTTTAAATCTGATTCTTTTTAAAAAAATAATAATGGATGAATCTGTTGAAAGATATATTAAGTCTGACTCCTTATGCCTTGATGATTTTATATCTTTGTTAGATGAAAGATTGAATGATTTAGGAGAAAAATGCTCTTTTCTTGCTTGTATGTCTTTAAAATCGAAATCTTTTTTTAAAAATATAAATGAATTTGAGAAAATTATAAAAAAAGAATCGGGTTACATTTGTAGTTATTATCCAAAAAATAAGAGCTTAGCCATGATTATTCAACATTTTCTTGATAATATGAATGAAAAAGAACAGTTAAATCTGGTAGCTTTGATCGCTAAAAAAATTAACAATGAGATAGACAGACATCTTGGTTCTGTTAGTGCCGCTTCTTATAGGTTTACTTCTCCTTTTTCAATCGATAAAACAATAACTGGTTTTTTATTACAGAAAAACAAAAACTACATTAGTGCAAATGAACAGCCTGATGGTTTATCAAAAAGATATATATCTGGGAAACAATTGTCAGATATTCAGCTATTTTATGTAAAATTGATAAGCAGAATGGAAAAGTATATAATAAATACATCGCTCGAAAAAGATATATCAATAAGAAAGGAAATTAAACGGTTATGAGTTTATTTAAATACAATGAGGGTTTTTGGAAGCGTAATGCTAATTCTGAGAAGCTATATAATTATAAACAAGAATCAAGAAATAATGGAAAGGAAACAACGGAATACAGTCCATTGTTTCTTGCATTTTATGATGCCGATGTTGAAATTCTGGAAAAGGCTCTTTCTAAAGATTTTACAGCATTATTAAAAGAAGACCTTAAAGAAAAAGAAAATACTAAAGAGCGTGCTGCTTTTTTTAATGTTTTATACGCTAATCTGAGAAGAAGTAATAATCATTCTATAGCTTATATCTGGATAGATAAAATTCAGGATATTATGACTAAAGAAGAGAAAGAAGCTTTTGTTTTTTCTGTAGCTTTAAATAGTCGTCAGGAATATGAACATCTTAAAATAACAGTGGATAAATTAGGAGTGGGTTTATCAAATAGTAATTTTATTGAGAATGCTATAAATAATTATGAAAGAGACCAGGTGCATTCTATAGGTGAATATAGAATATCTGGGAAAAACAGAATTTCTGTTATTCCTTGTGTCGATTACTTGATTGACCAGATTAAAGAAAATGAAAGACCGTCTGCGATAAAAGCAGTAGAATCGCTTTTCGTTTCAAAAGAAATAAATGAAGATTTTGTTCATTATTCATATTTAAAAAAAGATAAGCAAATGTCTACAGTCTTTGCCGAAAAGATGCTGCAATGGTCTGCAAAAAGAAAAACTAAATATCCAACAATATTAAATGAAGTTTTAAGCTCTTCATATGTTAGTGATGAGCAAATTTCAAAGTTTTTTTTAAATTCATCTTCTCTTCTTGAAAATAATCTAAAAGCATTAGCAGAAGCAAGGCCTTTATTTTATAAAAATATTGAAAATTTTTCAGTCGTTCTAGAGAATATACAGCAAAAAGGTTATTCTTTAACAATAAACGATAAGGTTTTTAATTCATTTGTTGAAAATATTGAAGATTATAAAGGTTTTGTTAATATATTAAATGCTACCGAAAAAAAATGTAATCTTTCACCCAGTCCAGTAATGTATGCTGCTATAGCTAAAAAAATTATTCCTGATTTTGAACAGATGAAAGTTCATCGGGATGTGATTAAAAGCACCCTTGTTGCATTTTTGGAGAAACAAACATTAATGGATTCACTATCAGAATCTGAGGAACAGCCTACAAATAAAAGAAGAATTTAAAAGATGAAAGAAAATAAATTAATAAAACCTGTTTTCAAATATATTGGTGGGAAAACCTGGTTGCGAGATAACTTAAGAAAAGAAATCACAATTATTCTGCAATCTAATCCACATATAGATACTTATTCAGAGCCTTTTTCTGGAGGACTTGGTGCTTTTATGAGTGTGTATGATTTGTTGATTGAGCACAATATTAAAAATATACACTTGAATGACATTAACCCGACGATTATAGGATTCTACAAAAATCTTAAAGTAAACAAAGAATATATTATTGAACGATTGTTACATATAGAACAAGGTTTTTTAGAGTGTATTCCTGAAGAAACTTATTTGCTTGATAAGAAGAAAGATAAAGAAAAAATTAAAAAGTTATTGATTCCCGCAGATAAATATTTTAAACATATCAGAGAAATATATAATGCTATAGCTGAATCAAATGTTGCCAAATCAGCCACTTTACTTTTTTTACAGTTCCATTGTTTTAATGGAGTGTATAGGGAAAATTTAAAAGGAGAATATAATACTCCATTTAATTGGGAAGCTAAAGAATTCAGAAGGGAATTTATAGAAAATAAAATAGACAATATGATAAAGGTTTTTGAATCTTTTGATATGAATTTTACTAACCTGAGTTTTGAACAAGTTGATTTCTGCAAAAATAGTCTTTATTATTTAGATCCGCCTTATATAAATGAAGGAATAAATGAAAATAGCTATGCTAAAGGCGGATTCAACAAAGATTCGCAACTTCAGTTGATAGATAAGTTAAAAAATGTTCCTTTCTTATACAGTAATCATGACCATCCTTTATTAAATGAAAAGTTTAATACTCTTTTTGGATTAAACAACCTTGAGATAACTGCTATAAAAAGGAAAAACATTATGGCTGGGAAAGCTGAAAACCGTGGAAATGATAAAAGTGAAATACTAGTGAGAAGAAAATAAAATCGCATTTTTTGTTTATTACAGTAAATATGTAAAAAAGCATAAAAAAAGCTTGTTTTGTAATAAAAGATATGTAATACTGTATTTAATAGAAAAATTAATAAGAGAGAAAAACCATGTTATCTGTTACCTTAATAAAAAAAGCAATTAAAAGCACTGTAGCGAAAGCGAGCGGTGCGATTGCTATTATCATTAAAAAGGTAGCGATCAAACGAAAACAGGGGGTCTTCTCTTAAAGATAGTTGTATAAAGAGAAAAGGCTCCTGAAAAGGGGCCTTTTTTATTTGCCTCTTCAAAAAAGAAAACTGATCTTGAAGAGATTGGAAGATTGTCTTTTGTTTTTATATAAGTGATTGATTTTAAAATAAAAAATTTAAAAAATATTAAAAAAAAGCTTGCAAATTAAAAAAAGACGGTGTAGTATATAAAACATGAAGCAAACGAAGTGAAAAAATAGAAAAGTAGCTCAGTTGGTTAGAGCACTCCCCTGATAAGGGAGAGGTCAGGAGTTCAAGTCTCCTCTTTTCTACCAGAAGGAAGTATAGCTCAACGGTTGGAGCATTCGGTTGATAACCGAAAGGCTGTAGGTTCAAATCCTACTACTTCCACCATATAGACGGTTAGCTCAGTTGGTTAGAGCGTTGCCTTGACATGGCAAAGGTCAGCAGTTCGAGCCTGCTACTGTCTACCAAATTGGGGAATGGGTCTGCCTGGAGTGGACACCTCGCTTGCACCGAGGATATCAGATGGGTTCGAATCCCATATTCTCCACCAGAAATGGAAATATAGCTCAGTTGGTCAGAGCACTCCCCTGATAAGGGAGAGGTCGCAGGTTCGAGTCTTGCTATTTCCACCAGAATAAAAATTGGGGCCATATTTTATATGGTTAAAATCTTAGCCTTGCAAGCTTTGGAACTGAGTTCGATTCTCAGTGGCTCCACCAAAAATGGAAATATAGCTCAGTTGGTTAGAGCACTCCCCTGATAAGGGAGAGGTCGCAGGTTCGAGTCTTGCTATTTCCACCAGCAATAAAAGGGGAATGGGTCTGCTTGGAGTGGACACTTCGCTGGCAGCGAAGATATCAGATGGGTTCGAATCCCATATTCTCCACCAGAAATTTATGGGTGTATAGCTCAGTCGGTAGAGCAGTTGACTCTTAATCAATTGGTCGTAGGTTCGAACCCTACTGCGCCCACCATAAATAGTAATGAAATAAGAAATTAACTAATTAAATGATGAGGATATTGAAAATGATGACTTTAACTACTTATAAACAGAAGAAACAGATATTGCAGGGGTCTAATCTATTACGATTGGGATCATGAGATCTCACGGTTCGTAAAAGACAGACTCCTTTTAAGGGGTCTTTTTTATTGTTTGAAAAATGGAAATATAGCTCAATTGGTAGAGCACTGGTCTTTTAAACCATAGGTTTTGGGTTCGATCCCCAATGTTTCCACCACAATGCGTTGTTAGCTCAGTTGGTAGAGCTACGGACTTTTAATCCGCAGGTCGTAGGTTCGAACCCTACACAACGCACCAAAGGATCTGTAACTTAATGGTTAGAGTAGCTGCCTTTTAAGCAGAAGGTTGTGAGTTCAAGTCTCACCAGATCCACCATTTTGCATCGTTAGCTCAGTTGGTAGAGCTACGGACTTTTAATCCGCAGGTCGTAGGTTCGAATCCTACACGATGCACCAGTTTGGAAATATAGCTCAATCGGTAGAGCACCGGTCTTTTAAACCGTAGGTTCTGGGTTCGATTCCCAGTGTTTCCACCAGAATGCATTGTTAGCTCAGTTGGTAGAGCTACGGACTTTTAATCCGCAGGTCGTAGGTTCGAATCCTACACAATGCACCAATGGAAGTATAGCTCAATTGGCAGAGCACTGGTCTTTTAAACCATAGGTTTTGGGTTCGATTCCCAATACTTCCACCAAAAAGAATGTGTTGTTAGCTCAGTTGGTAGAGCAGTTGACTTTTAATCAATAGGTCGTAGGTTCGAACCCTACACAGCACACCATTATGGAAATATAGCTCAATTGGTAGAGCACTGGTCTTTTAAACCATAGGTTTTGGGTTCGATTCCCAATGTTTCCACCAGAATGCGTTGTTAGCTCAATCGGTAGAGCAGTTGACTCTTAATCAATCGGTCGTAGGTTCGAGTCCTACACAATGCACCAGGCAATGTTTGTTTTACATTTTATAAAAAATAATAAATAGAAAAGGAGTGTTTTCATGGTGGTTTCAGTTAAAAGCATGGTAGAAAATAATAAAAAAGCACACTTCGTAAGATATGCTAATGGATTTCTGATATATGAGACAGAGTGTGGTTTTGAATTTCCAATACCGATAAGTGATCTCGGAAATTCGACTTTAAATAAAGAAGAAAAAGCTCTTATTCTCATGAGATATATCAATGCACATTTGAAGACTATTGCTAAAAGTGAATAAAAATATAAAGGAACACTAGTTGTTCCTTTATATTTTTATATTTAATGATATAATAAATTAAGAAAAAATCACCTATGAGCTTTTAAAAAATGTTTAACAAAATATTAGAATCCAATATGGACAGTGATTACTTTAGGTTTCTTTGTGATCAAAATATAGATACTTTGAATGAAAGACATTTATTAGTTTTTTACACAAATGATCCAGATGATATCAGATATTTTTTTAATAAAAATAAAATCGAAATACATAAAATAACGAATGAATTTAATCATTTTAACCAAGAAGGAATTACTTTTAATTCTTTGGAAGCATTCAAAGAGTATGAGGTAGCTTTTAAAAATAATGAAAAATTCCGTGATCTTGCTTTAGAAGTGTTAGACAATACACAGAATGAATTTTTAAAAAAGTATCTCGTCAATAAATATGGAAATGATTTATTGGCTCTTAAGAATTCTGGCTATGCTATAGATTATGTGCTGATTAACAATTTTAATTTTTTTACAGAAGAACAAAAAAAGCAAATAGAAACAGGTGTTTCTTCTTTAAAGATAATAAGTAAAATTAGTGATTTAAAAGAGAAAAAAAAAGAACAGTATGAAAAATTATGTGAAAATTTTATAAAATACCTTTCTTTCAAAAAAGAATATAGTCCTTCAATAGAAATAACGAATACTGTAGACAAATTATTATCACAATCCAGTCCTAAAACTGAAGATAAAACACAAGATGTACTTTATAAAATTAATCTTTTGAAAAAAGAAGGCTTGTTTGATTTCAATTCTTTGAAAGAATGGATTAATAATACAAATATTCAATTTAGCAATGCTAACGATACATATTTTAAAGATATAATCAGAAATTATTTTATTGAAGATCTCCTGAATAACTATGAGAGTTTACCTCCTGTTATTATTTATGATTTTTTAGAAGATATAATTAAAATTAATGGTATAGAAGTTCTTTTTAAAGAAAGAGATAATTCTGATAAGTCATTATTCTGTCATTATCTTGATAAAATGAAAAATATAGAAGGTTTGATAAATCCTTTGCTTGGGAGAGATATCAATTCTTATATAGGTGAAAAAGAACTTATTTCACTATTGAGGCATACACAATTAACTATTTTTTGTTTAAAAAATAATATTATTGAACTGAATGAAGCCAAGAAAAGGATTATCTATAATTTTCATAAGGATATAATTGAGTATAGAGGATTATTTTCAAGCATTTTTTCTGATATAGAAAAAGAAAATATTACAAAACATCTTGAAGGTGAAAATTTTGTCCCGACAAATAAAAAAAGGTTATAATTAAAAATTATCTGAAGGAATTATCATGGAAAGATCATCTGAATATGAAAAAATTATTAGCTGCATGAATGAGAAGAGTTTGGATAATAAAAAAAAGCTACTGAAAGATATTCAATTTGAACAAGAACCATTAAGAATGATTCTTGTTGATGAAAATTCAAAAGAATGTTTTATAAGTATGATGATTTTTTTGAAATCACATGATAAACTTACATTTATAGTGATACTTGATAAGATATGCTGTGAATCACACCTGAATTTTAAAGAAATAATATGTTCACTCTATAAGAAAAATATAATCGATTTTAACTTCTTTTTTGATCTTGCAGACTCTTTATGTTTAAATAATTCTTTGCTTCATGCAACTGTTATAGGAATGGATTCTGAAAATATAATTGAAAATATCAAACCACTAAATAAAACTCAACAATCTCTTTTTTTTAATGATTTAACATTGAATAATAAAAATATCTCATTTGTTTTTAAAAAAGATGCTCATGAAAAGAGTATTTTTATATTATTGATAATGTTGAATATGGTGCAAAACATATCCACCGAACAACACCTCATAAGAATGTTTGAGCATGAATTAACAGATTCATTACTCAAAGAAAAAGAATTTGAGATGTTGTTAAGAAAGCCGTCTTTGCTTGAAAAAATTTTAGAATCAGACTTGATAAAACTTACAAAAGAAAGGTATGATTTGTTAAGTGAACATTTGAAAAAAGGATTAATAAAAGAAAGAGCTAAGCTTGAAAAAATACAGAGAAACTTTGAGGTTAAATTAATAAAAAAAGAATTAATACCAGATTTAAATGAAGTTAAAAACAAAAAAAGACTGTGATATTAATATTTTACTTCTTACTATGTTAATTCGTTGCGATGGATATCTAATAATAAAGAGCCTTACGGCTCTTTATTTGTTATAAACGTTTTTGTTTTTTATTATCTTCTGAATTATCAATATTCAATGTTTTGCATAGTTCTTCTTTAATAATTTTTGATTCTAATGCGGCTTTTAAAACTGGGTATTTGTTAATATATCCACTCTTATTGATAAAAACTGATTTATAAAATTTAGGTGAATTTTGCTCAATAAGATTGATTTCGTTTTTACTGGTTCCTTGAATATAAGCCATCATAAAGTCAAATTTTTTAGTATTACTATGATGAAAGGTTAATAAATTCATAAAATTATCTTGTTCAAAGACCAACTCAAGTTTTGGAAGATAACTACAAGTCATATAATTATTATAGTCATTATCTATTGAAAATCTGCTTTTTATTTCGTTTACCAGTAAGGCATCTTTTTTTATATTATCAGAAAAACATTGTATATATTTATAAGCTTTATCATCGAAAAATTGATTTTTTTCAACGACAGCTTGTAGGTTTTCTCTTATCATATTTTCATAAGTTATTTCTGTAGTTTTTTTCATTGCCATCCATATGATTTCTGGATAATGCCACTTGTATGTGTCGATAAGTTTTTTACTATAATCCACCACAGATGAAACTTTATTTTGCTTTTCAAGAATATCATAAAATAAATCAAAATGTTTTTGGCAATTATTAAAAGTTTTAAAATTAAACTGATTTAAAAAATCATCTGCTAATAAAATATTAATATCCAAATGTTGAATATAATCATCATTAATAAAAAATGATGTTAAATTTTTAACATCCTTAACATTAAAGCGGCCGTGAACAATATCTTTTATCATTTCAAAAAAAGAATCTGGATTGGTAAAAAAGTTTTTATCTTTTGCTGTATGTTGTTTTAGAATATTAATTTTAGCTAATATATTTTTGGTATAAGAAGATGTTTCTTTATTTTCTTCTGCATCTTGCTCAGAAGAAAAAGATCTCCAAACTGAATGAATTATAGCTTTGAGGTAATCTTCACCAAATAAAGATGAACTGTTATTTTTAAATTTTTTTTGCTCACTTATATTATCATAAATGTCTATTTTTTTATTTTCCAAAATGTAAGATAATATTTTATTGTCTGTTTCAATATTTATAAATTTTGAGTAATCTTTTATTAAATTATAGCTTTCAGCCTTTAGAAACTGTTCAAAAGTAAAATTTGGGTCACTGTCTAACTGAATAGTTAAGTTATCCTTATTTTTATCATAAACTTTAAAGAAAAGATCTTTATCATGGTGTAAGATTAATTTATAATTATTTGAAAAAAGTGTTGAATCTTTATTCATAATTTTCTCAAATACTTGTTGTCCATAAACTGGAGTATAAGCACCTTCATAAGCAGGAATGTCAGAATATGAGTGTTCCTTTTCATGTTTTTTCAATTTAGTATAAGAATACTTAAAAGTAGTGTTTGCGAACTCATCATGTTTATAGTTAAAGTCTACATGCTCATGATACTTATCTAAAAATTTAGCTAATGATTCAGCAGTATCAATTCCAAAAATAATATCCCAATCTATATTCATGCAGAAGCCTTTAATCCTTTTAAGTTTTAATTTATTTATTATATCGTAATTTTTCTTAGTTGTCTTAAAAGGATTAAAAATATATAATAAATATATTGATAATGAGGATGTAAGATGAAAATAAAAGAAAAAGATTTGATACCTTTAATAGGTTTTATAGATGATGAAGAATTTAAATTTTTAATGGATAACTCCAGTAATGGACTTGTTGAACTTGTATCATTACTTGCTTTTTTACATGAAGAAAAGCACATTAAAGAATATATTGATGTTTATGGAATGAATCTCGATGTTGATATCTTTGCAGAAGATCCAGATTATTATAATAATTTAACACTCGAAAGATTGAAAAATATCAATAATTATTGTTTGGGTAATAAACCAGATTCTGAGTATTTTTTTAGGTGTTTTTTTGGATATTATGGAATATCAAAATTAAATGAAGATGTTTTAAAATATGCATTTGACACAATTAAAAATCAAGATTTTAATCTTGAAAATATTTTTGAAGACTTTTCTTTTTATACCTATATGAAAATCTTTCCAGCACTTATTAAAAGCGAAATAAATTATAAAGAAATTTTTCAAGTTACAAGAAGAGACGACTGTAAACTGAGAAAAAGCGACTACGAAAATTTTAAAGAATACATGTGTCATTGCAAAGAGAATTTTAGCCTTGAGGAAATAAATAAACATATCGTTGAGCTTGTGGAAGATGAAGTTATTGATTTAAAAACATATATTAAGCTTTTTGAGGATGGTGTTATTGATAAAAGTGTATTGTCAGAAAATGATGATCAAGGGACTCCTTTACTTTTCCGCTTTGGAGATTTTTATTTTGAGGAAAAATCATCCAATGATTATATTTTTGAGAACATTGATTATTTAATTAATTGCAAATGCGAAGGTGGAAGTTTTTTAACAATTGATAATAGAATAATTAATAATGCAAATATGATTCCTGAAAAATATATAAATAGTAAAGATGATAATGGGAAAAATTTATTCCATACTTATTTAACAAGCAAATATAAAAAAATTAATGTGAAAGAAAATATTAGTATTTTTATTAAAAAAGGATTAGATTTACTTGATGTAAGTACAAATGGACAAGCTGAATGTTCGAATATTTCACTTTTAACAAGTGCATCTCCATCTCTAATATTGCAACTCATAAAGTCAGGTGAAATAAATCTAACACAATCAATAAAATCTGAAATCATGAAAACAATAAATGATATAGGTGATGATTCGAACTTACATTTACTCTTGCTTCAAAGATCTCTTATAAAAAAAGAACAAGAAGAAATTTTAAAAAATATAACACTGGAAAAACCACTAAAAGAAAATAAAAATAAAAAAAGAATATAATATAAAAAAAAGAGAGCAAGGCTCTCTTTTTGATAAATATAATTTATAAGCGTTTTTTACTTTTAAGATCTTCTGTATAATTTGATTCATTTAAAGTGCTCATAATAATAACACTTTCGTATAAAGCTTTACTTTCCTTGTTTTTTTGAAGAAAATTTCTTTTATTTTCAAAGATTTTTTTGTATATTTCGGGGTAAAGAGACTTTATATCATTTCGTGCTGTAAGAAATTCTTCTTTATTATCGTTAACTATTTTATTAAAAAAAGCCGCTTTATTATTATCGTTTCCAAGCAGATAGAGTAATTTAGAGAGATATTTTTCGGGGAAGAAATCATTTAATAAGTTTATAGTTCTGTCAAATGTAGTATACATTGACTCTTGTTTAGCTTCTACAATTGTATTAATAGAGTTAACCAGAATTTTATGTATGTTGTCTTTATTATTTTCAAAATATTCTTGATGATTATGAAGTATATAGACAAGAAATTCATAATCAGAAGTATTCTTAATATGCGAAAAGCTTCTTTTTTTAAAAATAGTATCAATAATTTTTTGCTGGTTAACAGCCTTATTTTTAAAAATATCATCTATAAATGTAATAAATAAGTTATCCTCAGAATTGTCAAGTTTTTGTAAAGCCTTTTTAATAAGGGATAAATGTTTAATTAATAACTCTTCTTTTGTCGATACGTCAGAGCAATTGTTAATTACAGAGGATAAAAGTATAGGTAATCTTTTTTGAAAATTTACAATTTTGTTATAAAGTTTAACTTCCTCATTATAATTTATATTATCGGTATCTTGATTAACAAAATTAATATAGGTAGGTAAATTATCTAAAGATAATGCACTCTCATTACTGTATTGATTTATAATTCTTTTAAATAGACCAGAGGGAAGATTGCACGCGGCTGCTATAACATTATCAGTATTATTTTCAAATAAACCATTTGTGAATATAGTGTTATTTTTATCTTTTTGTATGTATGTATTAACAATATTTAAATGTTTTTTATTTTTTATTAAATACATGACCATGTTGGTGTTATCAAAAATAGGTGCTGATATGTCAATTCTATCTTTTTCTAAAAAGAAACGAAACATTTTGTCATCTTCAATATGAACTAATGGATTAATATTTTCAAAAAAATTAATTCCATTTTTCATAAGAGTTTTGATAAAATCTAAATCATTGTGTTTAATAATTTTTATTTTTTCTTTGTTAGTTAATTTATTCATGTATAAAGAAGAATTTTCTTTCATAATTTTAAGAAGAAGTTCGGCATTTTTGTCTAACAGTGCCGCTACAAAATACCCATCATAAATATCAATTTTTTTATTTTGAACTAAATCGTTGACAAAATTACTATAAAATTCTTGTTCTTCTGTTTTTTTTACATTTAAACCCTGCCTAAGCACATAAGAATAAAGAGGTTCTTTTTTATTATCTTTTGCAACTATGCTTTCATTCCAGTCTATCTGCTTATCAGGATATTCAAGAATAAGTTTCTTTAAGATGTTTTGATTTTTTATACTTGCAACGAGTTCTGCAAAAAGTGAATATGACATTGTTAAGGCTCCTTTTTAATATAATTGTATTATAAGCTATAAAAACTTGCAAAAGAAGTAAAAATAAATTAAATGTTCATAAAATAATGAATAAAGGTGATTTTATGAAAAAGAAAATTGTGTCTATATTATTATGTTGTGGTATTGCTGCAACAATAGCAGGTTGTGATAATAACAAATCTTCAAATAGCGTGTCTATTTCACAAGAAAGAAGTTATCCAAGTGACAATTTAAAAATTGCAGAATTAATGAGTAATAAAAATAATGTCTCTCAGCAAGAAAGAGATAAAGATGTTTTAAATAAAATTAATTTCGATGAGCTTATGGCTATTAACATATATATAAATTCATTAAATGGCCAACCTATTCCTCCTGGAAAAACCGTCAAAGAAGTTGCTCAGGATTTTAATATTTTAAACCCACAGAGTCCTGTTTTAAGGGGCCCTGTCCAGTCTTTTTACGATTACTTTTACAGAGATTTATTCATTATGATGCTGCAAAATCAAGGCGACCCTAAAATAATTGGAGATATAAAGAATTGCCTTATGTTTAATAAATCAGAAGAAATAAAAAATGTTATAGATAAAAAAGAAAAAAGTATGGACGGAATGCAAATTGGTTATATGCAAAATGCTTGTTATCCTGAAAACAAAGTTAAATACCAAAATATAGGAGAAATCAATACTTCAGGCAGTAATGATGGTGTTATTATAGGTTCTCAGGAATTTAAAGATAAAATTTTAAATGCGAAGACTCCTGAAGAACTCAAAAAAGGTATGGATAGCCTTGATATCAATGCTGATGAGCTTTTGGTAGTAAATGGTTTGATGCCTTCTTTATCTGCTTCTTCTACAGTAAAAGATGCTGTTATCATGTTCAATAATAAATATCCAGGTGCTCCGGTTATAAGAGGTGGACTTGATAAAAATAATGCTTATGTAAGGGATTTAGACTTATTAAAGAAAACAGGTAATGTTTCTCAAACAGATATAGATATGGTCAATCAATGTATAAATAAATTATCCGAAACAGTTTATCCCTATACTGAATTAAAGAAAATGGAAAATCCTCAAAAAGTCAGCCTGAATATTCCATTAGCAAAAATAAATAAAGATTGTTCATTGATTAAATAAGAAAGATAGTATAATATGAACCTATTAATTAACAGGAGATAAAAATATGTTAAATTTAAACTCTACTATGAACATGAATGTGATGATGCGCGGGAATCGCGTAGGCATGGTCATGCTTATAGTGGGGCGAAAAAGTTAATATATTTTAACTTTTGTCACGAAGCCCCTTTAAAGGGGCTTTTTTTATGTCTGTTTTAAATGAATCTGCTTCGCAGAGGATGTCTTATTTTTTAATATAAGTTATTGATTTAAAAGAAAATATTTTAATTTTTTTATAAAAAAAGATTGACAACTTAATAGAAAATAGATTATAGTATTTACATAGCAAGACGGAAAAGAAATAAAAATGCGGCTGTAGTTCAGTTGGTAGAACGTAACCCTTCCAAGGTTAATGTGACGAGTTCGAGCCTCGTTAGCCGCTCCAGATAAATGTATTAAAATAGGTTTGTTAGCTCAGTTGGTAGAGCATTTCCCTTACAAGGAAGGGGTCATAGGTTCGAATCCTATACAAACCACCATTTTAGGCAATGCGGGTATAGTTTATTAGGTAAAACGAGACCTTGCCAAGGTTTAGAGACGAGTTCGAGCCTCGTTACCCGCTCCAGAAAGTCGGAAAGTCCGTTAGGTAACGGTATGAATCAATAAGAGTTGTGATCTGATTCGTTCTAGAGCGAAAAAGATTAGTGCAAACACACGACAACCAGAGGTTCGAGTCCTCATCCGGCTCCAATAGTGAAATAGCTCAGTTGGTTAGAGCGCAACTCTCATAAAGTTGAGGTCGTGGGTTCAATTCCCACTTTCACTACCATAATGCACTTATAGCTCAACTGGATAGAGTACTTGGCTACGAACCAAGGGGTTGGGGGTTCGAATCCCTCTAAGTGCACCAAAAAATAATTAAATACCTACATTATTTTTGATGTTAACAAAAATAGAATGTATTCTGAAATTATCGATGAATAATGCGAGAATACAATGACAAAAAAATCCCCTGTTTATCCTAATCAAAAAGATTATAACTCTTATTTTTCAAATATGATTTTAGAAATTTTGTCTAAAAGGAATTATAGTTTCTCGCCTGAAGCAAAAATATCTTTATTTATAATTAATGAATTTAAGAACATTTTTACAGAAAAAAAACTTTTCAAGGAAGCTTCGAAAGTTATTTTAAAATCTTTGAAAAACAGCGAGAATATATATAATGATTGTCTGAGTTGGACAAGTAAGCATATTATTATTAGAGAATACATATCACATTATCTACGGTCTCCTTATTCACTTCCTTATGTTGATTTTTATACTGATTTATATGAGATACAAACTGTAAATTTGCTGAAAAATGATGGTGTTACAAATTTTACAATTACGAAAGATAATTTCAATATAGTAAAAAATAAAATTATAAGACTTTGCTATTTGAACAATCATTATTTTGGCGAATATCACATAATCGATAATGATGGAGTTTCAAAAGACAAACTTATCTCTTCTATTATAGAATTTAATAAAAAATCTTTGAAAAAGATCCCTGTAAAAATGATGTGTAATTATTTTTATCTTGCAGATGAAGACAATATTATTAAAAATTTTTCTTTCATCTATTATGAACAGTTGAAAAATTATAAAAAGAATGAGTATTATCTAAAGAATTATCTTTATTTTATACAAGAAAATAAGGAAAACTACATTAAAGATGATTTAGAAAAAACTATTAGTATTATACAAATGATTATTTCGAACATAAAAAATGACAAAATTGGCTTACTGCATGAAAATGAACAAATATTTACAGATAAAAAAACAATAGCTCTCTCAAAAGCTTTGATAAATGATTTAATAAATTGCTATTTTGAAAATAAAGTTAATAAATATTTTATAGAAGATGTTTTCAGATTTTTCAAAAAAGAAGGTTTGTTTAAAAATTATAAGCGGGAAATTATGCCTTGTTTTTATTCCTTTGATTATGAAAATGTAACAAAAAAGATACACCTTATTAAAAACGTTTTTGAATCAGATATGGTAATTTATAATTGCCCAAAATTTTTTATCGATGAACTTATGCTTTATAATGAAATTATTATTGAGAAAAAAAACAAAATAGAATTGAAAATGTATTTTGTTTTTTTAACTCGTTTAATATGTAAAATGTCCTTATCAAATGATGAAAAGAAAGCTTTTCAGGAAGTAATGTCAATTAATGACATAGTAAAAAATACTTTTTTAGCAACTCAAAGAAAAGAGATTTGTTCAAGTAAACCTCTTAAAGAAACTAAATCAAACAATAAAAAGAGACTGTGATTAATTATTAACTAACACATTTTCTGAGGAATCTGTGATAAAAGTAAATAATGTTTTACTGATTTGACAATTTCTGAACCAGATTCTAAGAAATGTTTTTCTAATAATTTTTCAAAGTTCTCAAATAGTTCCTGATGAGTAAGCAAATCAGCCACTCCTCTCAATGCATAAGGTGTTTGTGTGATTCTTTTGATATCAAATATAAAATAAAGACTTTCCGCTTTTAATACAAAAAATTCATTACCGTCAGTCAGGCTCATTTGAATATTTATATTATTAATTTGTTGATTGTTTTCAGTTCTTTTATCCAAATAAAGTTCTTTATTAAATAAAATATTGATGCCTTGTAGTGATGTTTTATTATTCACAATGTAATAAATATTATAACCTGTATTTTTAATATTCATAAATAGCTCCTTTAAAATGGTCTCAAAGTCTTTTTTTGATTTTAACAAAAGGCACTTCATCTTCTTTTATAACACGAGATAGTAATGAAGATTCAATGAAATTTATCTTATGTTTATGTGTAGATGTATTACATATTTGTTTAACAATATTATTATCAAATAATGAAGTATATGCAAATATAAGATCTATGGTTTTTTCAATGTATTTCTCATTTTTAATATTAAAAAAGGAGTCCAGTTTTTTAGCAACTTTATTTACAAATAATTTAGAATTGTCTGTACTTAACGGGATCTTAAACAATGAAATCATTGCAGCTAACTCAATAGCTTTATTTATGACCTCATTAGTATCTGAATTCTGATCTGATAATTTATTTAATATTTTGTTTAAAATATCGCAAATGAAAGAATCTAAGTTTTTTTTGTTACCAGGGTGCGATTCATATAAAAAATGCATCATATTTTGAATATCAACAGGTTTTATGAGAGAAGAATGAGCCATCCATTCATTAAAATCTTTATCGGAATAAGTGACTTCGCTATTGATCCTGAAATTTGAAAGAAGAATATTCCCGAAAAACCCGGAACTTTCGAATTTTTTACATAATGCAAACCATTCAGGAAAGCGATCCGTAGATATCATGAATAATCGGTTTAGAAAATAATATTTGGAATCGTATGCCGTAAAAAGATGGTTCCATTCAACTAATAAAGGATCATTAAGGTTAAGAGAATTACGTAAATTTTCGTCAGAAAGAAATGTATTTATTATTTTGTCAAAATCTCTCTTAATTTTTTCTTTTGTTTTACTAATGATATTCATATTTTGAATAATAATAAAACTGTGAATATCATTATGGATGGCAAGGTATTGTTCCTCACTTAAATCCATATCTAAAATATCAATATTATCTGTTTCTAAATTATTTATTTCATGGAAATAATCGAAATCATATTCAAAAATACTATGTTGATTAAGGTTTTGTAAATTTGTGTTATCCATTTTTTACCTATTAAAATTGCATTTTATAATTGATTAATAATACACTAATCATATTATTAATACAATAAAAGGTTTATACATGATAAAGGAAGCATTCGAAAAAATAATCAATAATTATACAATGGTTAAGGAAAATAACGATTTTGAAAAATTAATATCAGAAGTCGAGTTTTTGAAAGATTTTTTAATGTCTCAGTCTGATCTATCTCCCAAAGAGTTAAATCATATGAATACATGTATACTTAAAAAATGTATAACAGACATAGATGGCATATCCAACCATCTATATGAAAAAATTCCCCTTTTCTTTTTTGAATATATAGAGAGATACAGTGGATTTATTAATGATGAAATTTTAGACATTATTAAGAAGAACTCCAGAATTCAGCAAAAAATAGATTTTTTACTACTCAATGTAAATAAGCAAAAATTAATTAATATTTATCCTATGATTATATCAAATATAAATTTATCATTTGAGGAAAAATTAAAGAACAGGTATGGGAAAGAATTTGTAAAAAATTTGATTGTAGTAAATCTGAATAAGTTAAAAAATGTGCCTATAAACAAAGTTAAGTGGTTTATTGAAAATGAATTTTTGACTGAAGATGAGTTGCAATTTTTACTGATAAATATTGTCGATTTAAAAAATCATAAAGCCCTAGAGAAAATAACTGAACAACAAAAAGAGCTTGTTCAATTTATGAACGATAAAACAAAAAATTTTTATTATAACAGTATAGTGTTTGAAGAAGTAAAACAAACCCAAACAAAAAATCAATTAATGACTATGATAAAATCTTTTAATCTACCTGAAGTCTTTAAGCATAGAACACAAGATAATTGTAATTTTTTACATTATGTTTGCAAATCTAACGCTGCTTCCTGTCTGAGTCATCTTTTAAAAACTAAGAAATTTAGTGAAAATATGAAAATTTTATTAAAAGAAAAAAATAATGAAAATATGACTCCCCTTGATATTCTTTTTTCCAACTGGTATCGCTTGAGTAAAATTTCAGGAATAAAAGAATTATTAAAAGAAAATGCTTTTTTATCATCTCCTAAATTAGATTTTATAGGTATGACACAACCAGAATATTCCATTCTTGTGAAAGATACATTGGATGAATTATACGAAAAAGATTTGCTTTTAAAATCCTGCAATTTTAGTGTGTTAAAAAATAGAAACTATAACGATATATTAAAAATATCAAAATTACTGTTGCCTTATTTTTTGGACATATCATTTAAAAATAAAAATACTCAAATGGATGATGAACAAATGCAATTTGGGCTGACCTTAGTATGTCTTTTTGATGAAATATCAACAGATAATTTTAAAAAAATAAATATTATTAAGCATTTTATTAAAAACAAAAATAAAGAACAAAGAGAAGAGTTTTTAAAATCATTTTCTTTGACAAGAAAAATAATACTATATCACTCTGATTTATCTAAAAATCAGTTAAAGAATTTAACCTCTGCTGAAAAATTAGAAGAACTGGATAATGCTTTGAAACTGGTAAGAGAATATTTTTCTTTGACTGAATTAATAGAAGAAACAGATAAAATAAACAAAAAGAGGCTTTAAGCCTCTTTTTTAATAAACATTATGAAAAACGGAGCGATCTGAAAGATTTATTTTTTTTCTGGTTGAATGGTAACATGTGTAATTTTATACTGATTGAGTAACAATGCTTGTATTTCTTTAAGAACCTCGTCCCAAGCTTGTAAGTCAGGAATAACAACATGTGCAGTTAATGCAATATCCTGAGAATCCATAGTCCAGATATGTAAGTCATGAACAGAATGAACTTTTTTAATGTTTTCAATACTTGAACCTACCGTATCATAGCAAATACTATCAGGAACTCCTTCCATAATTATTTTTACAGAAGAACGAATAATATTAACTGTTGGTACAAGCATAATTAAAGAAACAAAAATAGATAATAATGGGTCTATAATAGTATAACCCGTAAAATAAATAGCTGCCCCTGCAACAATAGCAACAACAGATCCTAAAAGATCGCCCATAACATGAAGCATTGCTGCTTTATTATTCAGTGAGCCATGATTATGACCAGAATGTAATATTTTAAAAGCTATAATGTTTACAATAAGTCCCAAAACCGCGACAATAAACACACCTTTACCATTAACAGGTTCTGGATGCATAACTCTCATTATTCCTTCGTAAAAAATGAAGATAATAATACTTAGCATAAATAAAGCGTTAATAAATGCTCCTATAGTATCTGCCCTGCCGTGTCCGTATGAATAATTTTTATTGGCAGGTTTAATACTTAGAGAAGCCATGCTGATAGCAATAAGCAAAGAAAGACCATCGGTTAGCATATGGGAAAAATCAGATAACAATGCTAAAGAATGAGTTTGTAAAGCTGCAATAAGTTCAACAAAAGCAAATGTTAAAGTAAGACAAAATACAATTTTTAATTTATTTAGACTTTCTTTATGATGATGTTTTGGTTTGTGAAAATTATGAAGATCAATATTAGATTTATTATTTTCGTTATGTGTGTGTAGATCGTTTGCCGAATGTTGATGAAATTTACTCATGACTTCTCCTGTTTATTTACAAGTATTCAATATAACACAACAGAAAAAAGATTGTACTCTTTTGAAAAAAAATATACAATGTAAAACTTTCTTATAGAGGAGATTAAATATGACGATTTTAAAAGAATTTCTGGATAATCCAAGTATAGTAGCAGATCCTGAAAGACTTCAAAATTTTTGTGATTTTATAGAAAATGTAGATCCCCCGTATATACAACAAAAAGATATAGGTGCGTTGCATTTTATATTAAAAAATATACATCGTACTTTCTTTGAACAATCATTTTATTATGACTTCACACCTAAACAACACATAGAAAGTCTAATTTCTAAATATGAAAGTAAACCTTCTACTTATTTAAAAAGTAACTCTTACGACTATAATAATATTAAAAAAACTGCTCTTATGATAAAAAAAGGATACCATTTTGAACTCATGCGAGAGGAAATAAGTTCAAGAACATCTCCAGAAAATATAAGTATCCTTGATGAATTTATAAATAAATTGCGAAAAAATAGAGATGAATACCAAATAACATTTGAAAAAGCTCAAAATCTTTTTGATAAACCTATTGAAAGTCTACAGCAGATCTATGCTATTGCTAAAAAAGAATATGAAGATTTTAAAAATTCGAAAGTTTTTACAGATATTCCTGATTTTTTCCAGGATGCGGAAAGAATTTATGGATTTACATCTCATCACCAGGAGAATAGAAGCCATGAATTCATGCTGAAATATCTGGAGGAATTAACATGGATAAAAGATACAGAACTCAAAAAGAAAATAATTATTTCTTATGTAAAAGGCTATTCCTTATCACTTCAGAATTCGTTAATTGCAAAGATGAAATATCAACATTTCTGTAATAGTTGTTATATAAAAACACTATCCTTGATTTTTGATGATAGAGCCTGTTTAATAGAAAAATCAGTAGAAAGAAATAAAGAATTTATAGAGTCTTTAAAACATAAGCGCTATGATCCTGTTAAAGATAAAGCAGAACATATTGCTATGCTTAAAGGATGTGATCAAAGTATGAGAGACAGGGTGTCTAATTTTAATAAAAATAACATTGATGTTTTATCCATGCTAAATAGTGGTTTTAAAGAAGAATCTTTGATTCTTAACATAAGAAAGAAAGGGTTGGGATTATCGGGTAGTTTCAATAAAGAATATGATATAACATTCCTTTTTAAGAAACTTGAAGATGAACATTTTAGCCTCATCCTCTCGGATGGAAAAAAATGCAGTTTTTTAAATAAAGAACGCTTTCTTTCAGAAATAGAAACGAAAATGGGTAGAGAATATTTCTTTCCTGATATAAAAGAACCTTTTGTTATCAAACTGGAAGCCTGAGAAAAACAGAAAAAAAATAGTATTGTTTGATAAAGCAGAGGTCTTAACACTTCTGCTTTTTTATTTTTGAGGTATAATAAAATAAGGTTCAAAAATTTAAGATAAATATATGAAAGAAAACTACTTAGCATTACTTGAAAAAATAAACGATTCTGAAGCTCTCATTCCTTTATATAATTTGATGGAAGATTCTGACTTGTTCGAGGAAAATTTGGATAAGTTATTTAATGATAAAATATTAAAACTAATGATTTCTATCTGTCAGGAGCAAAAAGCATATTTAAACCCAGAAACATTCACAGAAAAATACAATGAAATTATAAAAAATTTCCCCGAACATTTTGATAAAATTAAAGATAAATTTTATGATGATATTTTATCAGATGACTTGTTTGTGGGAGCTAATCTCTATTTTGTAGCGATACTTCCCGTAATTCTTGAAGATGTAAAACAAAATAATAGAAATATGGATGAAAATTTATTCCTTACTCACCTATTAAATTATTCAGAATTAATTCACAAAGATTATATGGATATCATAAGTAATCGTGCTTTTAAAGATTTTCTTGAGGAAAGACCTTTTTTTTATTCAAAGATAAGCACTAAAAATACAACAAGATATTTAATTGAAAGAAATGTTATTGATGAAAATAACATTGGAGATTTATTAATTCAAAATAAAGAAGAAAAACATAAAGAATGGATACAATCAGCCTACCCTGATTTAGTGAAATCGGCTCCGGGAAATATGGATTTTAACCTTTTATTATCAAAATTAAAAAATAATTATTTAACAATAAAAGAAATTAATGAAGATGTTTCCACTATTAAAAATTTAGATAACTTGTCTGATAAAGAAAATAATACTTTTTATCATGCAGTTGTGATTAATAATCCTCACTATTTAAATGCTATGGCTAAAAAATCCCCAGAAAAACTTTATTCTTTGCTTTCTAAAAAAAATAATGAAGGTTTAAACCCTGTTGATGTTTTTATCAAAGAATTTAATTTTGCTTCAAAAATATCTTTATCAAAAGAATTAATAGAAGTAATGAATAAGGTCGGTTTAACACAGGAAAAAACCTATAAAATAGGATTTAATGATTTTAATAATGTTGAAAAGAGTCATGCTATTTTTGGTGTGCATTTGAAAAATTCAAAAGGAAATATAAATTTTTTGAAAATGAAAAACCTTAAAGTTGAATTAGATATTGCTGAGGCAATAGAAGGTAGATATCAATTTGGTATAGCCGCAGGTTTATTAATTAGAAATATATTCATGAATTATAAACAAGAAGAATTAAAGAATATTTTTACACATGAAGATATGCTTTATATGCAATTTTATCAGACTGGTAAGTTAAGTTCTTTTAATGAAAGCGAGAGTGTTAATAGAATAACTTCTTACATAGATTATCTCTTTGAAAATGATATTTTAAAAGTAGAAAATTTTTTCGAAAGTTATGATAAAAAATATAAATGTGATGGTGTAAGTCGTGGTAAGTTAATCAATCAGAGTGAAGATTTAATAAATATATCTGTTTTATACAGTGAAAAAAAACAAATACTTTCTTCTCTGGCATCTACAGAAATAGATAAGAAAGTATCTGTGAAAAAAAGATTATAATCGAATTTCTATATATGAATAAAAAAATCTTGCTCATCTTTTCCCGGAAGAGTGAGATTTTGTATATCATAATCAATGTCAAAATAATTTCTAAAAATCTGCCCATACTTATCATAGTACAAATTTTCAGGATCAAGCATTATACCGTAATCTCGTGCCCATTTTTCGTAGGTTTGTATAAATTCAGGAAAACGGTATAAATGATTGTCTTTAATATATAATTCAATACTGGAATAAGAATCATTCCATTCTTCAGATCGTCTTCTTAGCACTTCTAAAGGAATATCTTGTATATGTTTACAGAAGATATCAAAATATCCCTGTTCATTAATAGTGATAACTGCCGAATGATTATTTTTATCTGTGTAGAAACCAAGTGGTCCGAAAGAAGAAAAAAATAACCATTGAGTATGATCTATAACTTCAAAGCAAGCAGGATGTTCAAAGTTAAGTGCTTCAATAAAATAACTAAGATATGCTTCATTTTTTTTACCGTCACTATCAAAAAGGAATAGAGACTCCTCGGAATGATTTTGTATAAACAATCTTATATTTTTTATTATATTATTCATTTATGTTATCTCGCCTTTCATAATTATAAAGATAATAAAACTTTTTCACTCGTTGTCTATATTTCAATATGATTTTTAAAGTTGATTTCTGTCAAAAAAACAGATATATAAAATTAAGCCAAATTAATTGAGAGAAAAAATGAAAAAAATTTTGTTATTATGCTTATTGCTATCAGGATGTGTTCAGTATGAGCAAAATCCCGTACCAGTTTCAGATATTAATGCTGCTCCTGTTATTGAGGAAGTTAAAGTATTACCTCCAGCTTCAGAGAGTATACCACTAACCCCTTTGCCTGGAAATATAACCACCCAGTATGTTGAAAGTCAGGAACAATATAATATAGCTAATACAGATGGACAAATGATAATAATAAATGATAATTCTGAAAATATTAATCAAAGTAATGTCTCAACGTCCACAAATGTGCCACCTAAAAACACGGCACCAGCGGGAAGTTTTAATAATCCTATTAAATTTGATTATTCAAAAGTCTATAATCCATCTAAAAAGAAAAATGATATAGAAGTTGTGCCAGGAGTAGAAATAAATAAACCTGCTAATTTATAAAAAAGCTTGAGTTTTATTTTTTATTATGTAAAAATAAAGTATTAGTATAAAAAACAGAGGAATCTTTTATGAACAGAACAATCTATTCAGCAAGTAAAATCGTAAATACTATCGATATGCGTGATGACGTAGATATGAACTCGCCTAAAGGGGACCGAGATTAAATTTAAATTTTAATCAGTAAAGGCTCCTCAGGGAGCCTTTTTTTATTGTTTTTTTCTGCAAAAACACCATGTTTATATGGGGGTTAACTTCATCTTAATTTTTACTTAACTTATTGATTAATAATAAAAAAATTTAAAAAAATAGCAAAAAAAGCTTGCAATCTCAAAAAAACTGTTTTAATATATAAAACATGAAGTGAAGCAAATTAGAAAAGTTAATAGGTGATTAGTTCAGTTGGTTAGAGCATCTCTTTTACACAGAGAAAGTCGTCAGTTCGAATCTGACATCACCTACCAAATGCGATAGTAGTTCAGTTGGTTAGAATGCTTGCCTGTCACGCAAGTGGTCGTGGGTTCGAGTCCCATCTGTCGCGCCAGAAAATAGGGCTTTGTGCGAAGTGGAAAGGCAACTATCCTGTCACGATAGAGTATGCGGGTTCGATCCCCGTAGGTCCTGCCAAAAATGCGGTAGTAGTTCAGTTGGTTAGAATGCTTGCCTGTCACGCAAGTGGTCATGGGTTCGAGTCCCATCTATCGCGCCAATTATAAAATAGAGCTGTGGGCGATTAGGTAAGGCCACCATCCTGTCACGATGGAGTATGCGGGTTCGATCCCCGTCAGTTCTGCCAGAAATAAATTGAGATCGTGGTTCAGTTGGTTAGAATGCTTGCCTGTCACGCAAGTGGTCGTGGGTTCGAATCCCATCGGTCTCGCCAAATTATTTTTTTATTCATGCTGACGATGCATTAATTATTTGTTATGATGAAATAATGGATAGAATATAACAAATAAGGTTTTTGCTATGAATGCACCAGCAATAGATTTAATTTTCCCCGAAATAAAAACACCTCAAGCTTTAAAAGCATTATTGAGTCTCGCAAACATACCTTCTTCTGAAATAGAAAATGAAATAAAAAATAAATATCATGATATTGCTCTGGAGTTTCTTTTTGATAAAGAGCTTTTAAACCATTTTGATGAGAAAATACACCGAGAATATGTAGAAACTTTTCAGTCAATTTGCAAAAACTGGAAAGCAAATTTTACCTTTTTAAAAGAAGTTGATAAAAAAATATTACAGAGCTTTATTGAAAATGATAATAAATTGATTTGCGAATCAGCTAATTCATATTACAGGGATCAGCCCGCATTTGCAGGTTTTGCAAATACACATGTCATAATAAAATTTTTTACTAATAATGATGACTTTAATTATAATCTTTCTCAAAAAGAAGAGAAAAGACTTTTTACAACTCTCAGAGAAATGCCTAATATACCTGTTGTTAATATGATTTATGATTCTATGGATAATGATAAGTTTCTTCAAAAATTAGAGCAGCATAATGCTTATTCTATAGTGCATGATTCGGTTATAATGGGGAAGATTATTGATAATTCTACAGAAAAGCAGATATGGGCATTACTTGAAAAAAATAAAAATCTTATAAATGTCAGGGATGTTGCTTTTAAGATAAAGAGCAAAATGAATGACCCAGTAAAAGTTGCAGAAGTAGATATTCATAATACTTTGTTAGATATAAAGAAATCAGATCTTCTTCATTCTGAACTTAAGTCCTATTTAAAAAAAGTTCCTGACTGGAAAAACTATAAAACAATACATGGTGATTCAACCTATCATTTTATAGCCGCAAAAAACTTATCATTTTTGAATTCTGATGCTAATACAAGTCCTTCGTCACTTATAAAAAAGATTACGGAAAAAAATAATGCAGGTAAAAATGCTATCGATGTTTTCCTGAGTAATCTAACCATGAATTCTGAGTTAACCAGTCGTTTTACACCAGCAATGAAAGATGTGTTAAAACAATGCAGTCATGATGTTATTTCTTTTGATTTAGGGAAAAGTAAAATAGGTGCTATAAATATGGTAAATGTGATAGAACTATTTTCTAACATAAAAATAAACTTTGAAGATGAAACTAAATTTATAAACCAGCATAATTATTTTTCATCTTGTGAAGATCTATTAAAAGTAGATTATTCTAAACTTTATCCTATAGCATCGGAATCAGTAATTGCCTTTTTTATTGCTACAAAGATAAACTTTGAGGTCGTTGAAAAATTCATTTCCAATTCAAATATTGCTATGAATAATGGTAAGCTTGATCTTGTGAGCATTCTTATTCCTGCTCTCCCTGTTGAAAAATGCAAAAATGTACATGCTGTTTTGATTGAACATCTAAAAAAAATGGAAGAAAAAAAGGCTTACTATAGATTTCCATCTCAAAAAGAAATTATTAATAATTTAATAAGAATATCAAATGTATTTATTGAAAACTGTAAATTAAAAGAAGCTTTGTCAGGAACATTTGAAGAAAGTGCCGAGGCTACAAGGAAAAGGATTTAAACTTCAAAAAAACAACAGAATATATTGATATATTCTGTTGTTCCCTTTTAGTTATTTATGCTTAGCATAATTTATAAAGAGTTTATATGTTACTTATTTTTGCCCTGCTTAGTTTGACCATTATTCTTAGAATCTTTTGATTTGTCAGAATTATGGTTCCCAGATTTATTATTCTGGTTAGTTTGCTTATTGTTAGTTGTCATAAGACACCTCCACTATGAGAATGTTGAGTAGGTTTATTTATTATTTTTATTAAGTTGATAATAACTTTTTGATAATATTTTGCAATGTCTTATATGAGAATCCACAAAAAATGCATAATGTAAAAAAAGCTTCTTACGAAGCTTTTTTAAATGAAGATTAAATTCGTTTTATTTTCTTTACTTCATGTTCCTGATTATCAATATTTAACTTTTCTTGGAGAATAAACTTTTCTCTTTTTATTAGCAAATAGTTTTGCATATTAGGAACTCTATGAAATTGATTAAATAGACTGTTGAATGTGCATTCTTTTTCATTATTCTTTATACTGGAGACAAAACTATATAAAGAACCATTATCGTAAAAATCTTTAGTTTCTGGCAAATCAGAGTTTTCACAAAACCATTTCTTAAGGAAACCTTTTTCAGTGAAAAACTGAAATATTTCATTTTCCATACGATCTATAACAGTCTGAGGGACATTATTATCTCCGCCCACAGTAGAATAATGGCTTAAATTGCTTATATTGTGATAGACTGAGAGTAATAAAGAACCCCATTGTAAATCTTTTTCTTGAATATTGGCATGTTCAAAAATTGTATTTTTTAAAGCATCAAGGTTTTTGATATGGTAATTTTGTTCAAATAAACAAAAAAACATGCTTTTGATAAAATTATCTTTGTAGTCATCACTTAGGTCAGGATCTTTTTTAAATACTTCTATAAATTTAGAAACATTACACAATCCTGCTTCACTATCGTCAATTTTTTTGTATCCTTCCAGCCACTGGACTCTTAACATATGTTGGAACCAGTCTTTTTTATCATTATATTGTTTATTAGGTTTATTGTAATAATTTTCTTTTATGGATAGATAAATATCTTCAACATTGCTTTGGTTCTGTAAATTTATAAAAATTGTATAAAATTCGTATTTGCTGGCATGTTCATCGTATAAATTTTTCCACTCAAGCATAGAAAAATCATTAATATCAGGATATTGTTCTTCTGGGAGATAATTTTTTATGTTGATTATTTTCTTTTCAAAAAAAGATTTGAAATCATGTGCGAAAATATCTTCTTTTATACTTGAAACTTGCTGTTCTATATTTTTGAGGTTTTTTTCACAATAACTAATATTTTTACGATTATCATCTTCATTGCTTTCAACTAAAGCATCGTCAAGACCAATATTAAAATCAATATTCGAAAAAGAATCTAATGTTGTTGTATCAGGAACACTACAATCAAAAAAACCTTCTTCTTCCATTTTTAGAATAGTATTTCCTTCATTTTTTATTTGATTATTTATTATATTAATTAATTCATCTTTACTTAAATTATTGAGTTCGATATTTGATAAGTCCATTTGTTGCTCCTCGTTTATAATAAGTTCATTATACCAGTTGCTTGGAATATAGGAAGAATAAAAAATTTGATTTTTAAGGCTTTTTATTGCTACAATAAAGCAATTTTAAAAAAACTGGAGAAAAATATACATGAATCAAATACTTGAATTTATTACTTCACTTGCTACATGGCCTACTATAATTCCTCTGAGCCTTTTTTTTGTGGCTTGTTTTTTCTTATTTCTTTCTTTGTTTTTATCAGTTGAACATTTTTTTGAGGGATTTTTTGATGCCCATGTTCTAGATATACATACAGATACTCCTCATGTTGACCATGACCATGACTTCAATTTCGTAGGTTCATTACTTGGAGTAGAAAGCAGAGTTCCATTTATTTTATATGCTATTATAACCAGTTTTTTAATGATTGTTATTCTGCATAATGTAGAAAAATTTTATGCCTTTGATAATGGGATTTTATCTATTCTTTTAGGTTTTGTAGCTTTGGTGCTTTCTTTAGCTATTTCATCAAGAATTTCTTATTTTATTTTACGCCCGGTGGGAAAATTTATGGAAGATAATTCTGGCGAAATTATTGATGTGAAAGGTATTATAGGAAAGATTGATTACATAAACAAAGAAGAAAATTTCGTAAGAATAGAAGCTGTATATCTTGGACACAAGGATATATTGACCGTCTATATCTCGCCTAAAGAAATTGAAATTGCTCAACTTGAAGATGAAGTCGTAATAGTTTCTAAGGAAGAAGACCGAAGCGGTAATATTATCTTTAATGGTGGCTTGTTAAAAAAATATTGATTTTTAAAGAAAGTATAATTATACTGGTGCCCTTATTTTAAATAACAAAAGGAAAGAATGAATGAATATAAATATGATATTGCTGGGTTTGTTAGCATTGATAATAGCAGGTGGTATAGGCTTCTTAATCAGTCGCTTCAAATTAGTTCCAGAAACATCTAAAGTATTACTGATAAAATGTAGAAATGGTGATGTTAAAATAGCAAAAACAGGTGCTTTTGTTTGGCCTCTTATAAACTCTTACGCTATTATAAGTTTAACTCCTCGCGTTATCCTTGTACATTCTGGTGAAGCTAATAAAGCTGATGCTGCAACATTTGGTCAAGGTGAATACAGTGTGCCTATTCGCATTGGTGATGGTAGCTACTGTAAAGACAGTATAAGAGTAGATATTGGTGTTGCTTTCCAGCTTGTAATCTCAATTGCAAATCTGCCAACTATCGCTGAGAAATTTGATATTGACATGTTGAATGATGTGAATAAGCTCGCAAATTACTTTGCTCCTCGTTTTGCAGAGGCAATCAAAACTGCTACTCGTAAGCATGATTATCTGGATCTGATGAATGATCGTAAGCTTTATCGTGATGATGTTAAAAACTCTATCGAAAAAGAAATGGATGGTTTTATCTTGGGTGATGTGCTGATTTCTGAAATTCGTCAGACTTCTGCTGATAAACTTAATCCAAACGATATCCTTGATTCTGAAGGTCTTAAAAAGATTAAAGATATCACTTCTTCACGTAATGTTGAAATAAAGAGAATTACTGAAGATAATCAAACTCTGTATAAAACTGAAGAAGTTAAAGGTCAGCAAGCTCGTTTGCAACTGGAAAGAAGCCTGCAAACTGAAACTATCAGTAATGAAAGAGAGATTAATAATCATAGGGTTCAACAAAAAACTCTTGAAATTGAAGCTGCTGAACAGGAAAGATTGAAACAAGAAAAAATCAAGCTTGAAACTAATAAAGAAATTGAAATCAATCGCCAGACAACAGAGCGTGATGTTGAGATTGCTGAAGTTAATAATAAGCAAATGGTTGGTATCAAAGAACAAGAAACTGAAAAAGAAATCGGTCTGGCTCGTCTGAAAACTCAACTTGAAACAGAGCAGGTAGAGCTTAATAATAAAGTATCTCTTGCTGATAAAACTAAAGATTTCGAAATGAAAAATGCAGAGATTACTGAAGTTCGCAGAAATAATGCTGTTCAGGAAGAAGAAACTAAAGATATTAGAGCATTCAGAGAAGCAGAACGTAATAGAAAAGTGACAATGACTGAAACTGTGTCAGTTGCAGAAGCTGAAAAAGAAAAACAGATCATTGCAAGTAAAACTGAACAGGAAAAAGCAACTATTTCTGCTCAAACCAGACAAGCTATTGCTGATGCAGATTTTGCAGTAACTGAAAAAGAAGTTGAATCTCGTAGATTAAAAGCTGAAGTTATTCAGGATGAAGAAGCAGCCCCTGGCATTGGTCGTGCTAAAGCTAAACTAGAAGAAGCTGTCGCTATGGAAAAATATGGTATTGCAGAAGCTGAAGTTGCTAAAAAGCTCCTGCTTGCAGAAGCTGAAGGTAAAACTAAAGTTTACGAAGCAATGAGTCAGATTCAGGAAGAAACTCGTGAGCATGAAGTCAGATTGAAAGAAATTGACAATGCTAAAGAAGTGCAATTGAAAACTGTTGAAGCAAATAGAGATGTTGGTCTGGAAGAAGCTAAAGCTCGTGCAGCAGCTCTGACCAAAGCTGAAATATCTATTGTTGGTGATGGTTCAACTCTTGAAAAAATGGTTAATGGTAGAAGTAATGGATTAGCCCTAGATCAAAATTTAAAAGGCAGTAAGCTGTTGAGTAAAATTTCAGAACCTTATGCTAATGGCGAAAAAGATGCCGTAGAAGATTTAGGTGTATTGTTGCAAAACTTTAGTTCAGAAGATTTAAAGAATGTATCAGTGGCTAAATTTATCCAAGATCCTCAGGTTAAAGCAGTATTGAGTAATCTGATAGGTAAAAAATAAGATAGCGGTATAAAATTAATTAAGCCGCCTGCAAAGGTGGCTTTTTTACAAAATGGTTTTTAAAATTAAAGAATTATTCTGTAAAACAAATCAAAATAAAAGGTGAAATATGACTGAGAATACATTAAATCAACAGGAAGCGAATTCACTAGAACTGATTAAAAAAAGAATGATTGCTGTCAATGATAAATTGAAAAGTTCAGTTGTATCATTAAATAACGAAAGAAAGCAAGCCTTTAAACCAGCAGAATTGAAATTGCAGGAAACTCTTACTCTTGAGAATTCTCATAATACTCTCCCTGTAGATTTAGTTTACCTTGATGACTCCTTTATTGTGGGTCTTAAAAATGAAAAATCTAAAATCAAAAAAACTACAATAGATGAAATTTTTTCTGTTTGTGATATAAAAAATAATGATATTGAAAATTTTGAAGTATCAAAAATAAAATTCACTGATTGTTCATTGAATGATGCTAAATTTGTTGCTGAATTTGACAGGCTTTTTCAGTATTATAATGCTGCTGAGTTTCATCAATTTATTAAAGAAAAAAACAAGCTTTTCATTGTTTTTAAAATTGGAACAAATGAAAACGATCTTAAGGCTTACTCATGGGAAATTTCAGGTTCTGAATTTACTTATACAGGTGAGGTTTCGGGTTCAGATGTTGTTTCTAAAATTTATAAATCTCCTTTCCAGTGGAAACAGATTCATGCAAAAGTAGGTGAAAGAAAACTTGAAATTACTTCAGATTTAAAGTTAAGCAATCTGGACGGAAAAATACAGTTTTTTGATAGCAAAGATAATGTTTTATTTTCCAGAGATCTCATGCAAAAACTCCAGTCTCTACAGGATGCTAAATTTTATACAGTAAATCTTGATGATCTTGTATTAGTCAAAGCAGAATTATATGGAGAGAATACCCCATCCTATTTTATTTATGATGTGCTTATTAAGAAAATTGTTAAGGCTGAATCCCTCGATTCTTCTGGTGTTATTTTACCAGAAGATAATGGTATTATTTATGCGAACGGTTTTTATATTAAAGGTGGAAATGAGAGAACCTTTGATGTCAATAAAGATTCCTATCTTCATGAAGTTTACAAATCGCCTAATGGTGAAGATTTTTTATATGCCTTTTATAATAAGAAAAATAAAAGCTATGCTATCTATACTTACAATTTGATTACAAAAGAAATGGTTTCTCCTTTAAATAGCAAAGGTTATGCTTTGCTTGATAACGGAGGGATGATTGTATTAAAAGATAGTTCAGAGCTAACAAAAATACATTATGCTCAAATGTGGAAAACAGCCTTCTTCTCTGAAACACATTATGAAAAAAATATTAACAGGACAAATGAAAATCGTGTTTCAAAAGTAGGAAACAGTGAAATAGTAAAAGCTATTGGCGCTATTAATAATATTACTAATTTCGTATCTAATAAAAATGTGAATGTCCAGATTTATAAAAATATTATTAAAATGATAGGCCAGATTGTTGATACATATCACTGGCTGACAGCTTTTGAAGATTTAGGAATTTTAACTCATCTAAATGAAGAAAAGTTTACGGCTGAGCAGGTTATTGCTGAGTTTAAGAAAGTTGATGATTTAAAAACAATAGCCAAAGAAAAAATGGAAACCGCTCTTGTTGAGTTTGAAGAGCTAAACACTAAAACAAGAGCTAAAAACGATAAAATTGATTACATGATGTCAGTTTTAATAGAAAGCAAAACATTTACAGGGAAAATTTCATCCTTAAAAAATGAACGCTATATTGATGTTGAGCAAGTAGAATTATTATTGAAAAAAACAAATGAAAGACTGCAATTTGTAAACAATGTAATTATAGGCTTGCTAAATAAAAAAGAAACTTATGAAGAACTTATTGGTAATATCAATACTGCTGGTAAAGAAATTCTTGCTGAAGATAAATACAAAACCGCTCAAGAAAAACAAAAAGCTCTTGAAGAATTTGCTCATCAGTTAAGTTATCTCAACCAGGAAATATCTTCACTCGATTTTGAAGAAAACAGTGTTTTGTCAGAAATTCTTGAGCATATAGCAAAAGTTTTTGCAACTCTAAATCAAGTAAAAGTGAAAGTAAAAAAACATGTTCAGTCTTTAGCTATCGCAGAAGCTGAGAAAGATTTTGCTTCACATTCAAAACTTCTGGAACAGTCTGTAAAAAATGCACTCAACAATGCTGAAACAATAGAACAAAGCGAAGAAGAGTATTCAAAAATATTAGCTACTCTGGAAAACTTAGAGACCCGATTCTCTGAATTTAATATAGAAGAATTTTCACTGACTTTAGCAAAGCAAAGAGAAGATATAGCCTCCACTTTTGCAAATCATAAAGAAAAAATTCAGGACGAACAACAGAAAAAAATCAATAATCTGAGAAGTGCTATTGATATTGGTTTGCGTAGTGTAAAAAGTAAAGTTTCTCATACATCCGATATTAAAGTTGTTTCCTCAATATTCTTAACAGATGGTATTGTTTTAAGAATTAAAAAGCTCCTCAAAGAATTAAATGATTTAGGAGCTGTTTCTCTTTACGAAGAACTTTCAGGTGAGCTTCTTAAAACCGAAAAAGATGCTATAAAAAGAGTTAAAGATGATTTGGATATTTTCGAAGATAATGGAAATATACTTAAACTGGGAAATAGTCGTTTCGCTGTAAATAAAAAGCCTTTCGACATAACTCTGATAAGAAAGGATAATAAATTTTATTCTCATGTAGAAACTACAGATTATTTGCACGAAATCAAAGTAAGTAATGTAAATCCTTTAGTTAATAAAATGTGGAATTATGATTTTATATCTGAGAGTGCTGAACTTTATCGTTCTGAATATCTTGTATATTCTATTCTGACTGATGCTGAAAATAATAAAAATGGGCTATCAAAGGAAATGCTCGGAGATATATTGTCTAAAGGTTCTTATGATGGTAAAGTTTCAAGTCTTTTAAATGTTATAAATAACTATTCTGATAAGTTATACAAAGAAGGTTATATTAAAGGTATTCACGATGTTGATGCTGAGAAGATACTTGAAATTATTCTTAGGAAACAAAAAGAAAATCCAGAGCTATTGTTTTCTAATGAAGAAAGAATTGATGCTCTACTTATTTTGTCCAAAATAAAAGAAAAAGATATATTTACAGGAAAGGTGAGAAAAGCTTTTTCTTTATTGAAAATAATAAATTCATCTATTCAAATTGAGAAAATAAAGAAAGGCATTAAAAATGAATGGGATTTCAGCATAGATACTAATGCCTTAAAGTATATTTCAACGATAGATAATAAGAAGGTTGCTATATCTAAATCTTTTAATGATTTTTATGTTGAAATGGAAAAAGTTTTATTAGATTTCATAAATGACTGGAAACAAAACTATAATAAAGAATCTAATGTTGTTGCAGCTAAAGAATTAATAAATGAACTGCAAAACCTTCTTGAAGATTACTGTATTCATTCAGAGATAAATGATTTTATGGTAAAAGAAGCTATTTATTTTATTCTGGCTAAAGAAAATGGGTTTGAATTTGAAGTAAAAAATGAATCCTCAGTTATTACTATTGATAATATAACTGGCGATCATCCAGTTATAAAAGATAATAAGTTAATTTTTACAATTGATGACTTTTATGAAAGAAATCAGGAACATCGTGAAGTGATAATACCTGTCTATGAACAAATAGATAAAATAAAAGTAGAAGAATTAAATAAAGAAAAAGATATGTTGAAAATTAACAGGTTCAAATCAAAACCACTTAGTTCATTTGTTAAAAACAAACTTATTACTGAATCTTATTTTCCTAAGTTTGGTTCTAACCTTGCAAAACAAATTGGTGAAACCGGAAGCAATAAGAAAGCTGATACAATGGGGCTTTTATTACTTACATCTCCTCCAGGATATGGGAAAACAACTCTTGTAGAATATGTTGTCAATAAACTTGGGTTAGTTTTTGTTAAAGTTAACTGTCCTTCTATTGGTCATGATGTTGTTTCACTTGATCCAAATGAAGCTCCAGATTTAACATCCAAAAAGGAAATCGAAAAAATTAACCTTGCTTTTGAAATGGGAAACAATGTGTGTTTATATCTGGATGATATTCAACATACAAATCCTGAATTCTTGCAAAAGTTCATCCCTCTTTGCGATGGAACAAGAACTATTGAAGGAGTATGGGGAAATAATCCTAAAACTTATAACTTAAGAAATAAAAGGTTCTTTGTGGTCATGGCTGGAAACCCTTATACTGAAAGTGGAGAAATGTTTAAAGTTCCAGATATGTTAGCAAACCGTGCAGATACCTATAATCTTGGGGAAATGTCTCAAAACGATAAAGCTATTTTTGAAATGAGTTATATTGAAAATGCTTTAACTAACAATATTGTTACTGAACCATTAACAAACAGGAGTTCTGCTGATATTGAGTTGTTTATAAAAATATCAGAAGGTCATGATGTGGATAAAAATGAATTTGAATATACATATAGCTCTATAGAAATTAATGAAATTGTTAATGTATTAAAAATCATGAAAAAAATCCAAAGTGTAGTCCTGAAAGTCAACCAGGCTTATATCTATTCAGCTTCACAACATAATGATTACAGAACTGAACCAGCTTTTAAACTTCAAGGTTCTTACAGAAATATGACTAAGATGTCTGAAAAAATACTACCATTAATGACTGCTGAAGAGGTTGACGAGTTAATAATGGATCACTATATTTCAGAAGCTCAAACTTTAACAAGTAGTAATGAAGAGAATGTGCTTAAGTTTAAAGAAATTATAGGTATTTTAACTGATGAAGAAAAACTAAGATGGGATGAACTTAAAAGAATTTTCTGTGAGAAAAATACTAATAATGAACAAATGGCATTAAGTGAAATGAGTAAAAATATAAAAAAATTAACAGAGTATTTATTAAATTAAATAAAAAAGGGGGGATTCCCCTTTTTTTATAATCTTTTTTTAACACTACAACCTTCATTACTATAAATTGTTTCTTTTAAAATATTGGCTTCATGTTTAGACAGAATAAAGGTTACTATTTTTGGAGAGATGATTTCACACATCGTCATCGATTCCTGGAATGATACGGGTTTTGTGCTGTATAATTTTTCAGATACCGAATCTATTAGTTCTGCTTTATTTTTTGAGAAATTGAATAATTCTTTTTCTAATATATTGTTTTTAAGAAAGAAGTTCATATATTTTTCAAAATATAAAAGAGTATTACTTTCAGTATTTGATTTTTTAAATTCTTTAAAATTGTTGTAAAATGCTCGCCAGTTAATATTATCGTTCATATTAATATATTGTGAAAAAACTTCCATAAAAGGAAGATGAAGCTGCTCAATTCCACAACTGCTGAATACTTTATTAAAAACATCGGTAAGATGAGAGTTTTTATAAGTGTCAGATAGATCCTTATCATTTTTAATAAGCTGACAATACATTTCTATGTTTTTTATTTTCCTTAAATCACTAATCATGGTATTGTTTAAAGAAGAATTATGCCAAAGACTTTCACTATAAAAAGTCAGTTTTGATTCTATATTAGATGCTTGCCAGTTAAAAAATCTTGTATTTCCCTTTATATCTTTTTTGATCACTTCATACATATCTTTTATGTTTTCTGTATTTTGCAATATAAAAAACATATCATAAAATGGTTTATTATATTCACCATTATTATTATACAAATATTCTTTCCACTTTTTTATACTCATATCTGAAATTTTAGGATATTCAGATTCTGGAAGAAATTTAAAAATATTATTTATTTTTTCCTTGAAGTGACCATAAATGTGAGAATGAAAAAAGGAGATTTTTAAATCAGAAAGTCCTTCTTTAAAATCATTTATGCTATTATATTCTTCATTTATTTCCTCATTTTCTTGTGAAGCTTCAGATAGTTTGTCTTCCAGTTGTTTTATTAATTGAAAAGAATTAGAAGAATCTATCGGAATCGATAAGTCAAAAAAGCCTGTTTTTTTAAGCACTGTTAATGTTTCATCAGATGTATTCTGATGTTTGTCAGAGTATGTGTTCATATGTTTCTCCATTAGTCATATCTATTATATCATGTTTTGTAATGAATTAAATTAGGTTTCAGTCAAAAAATATTGTTAAAAAAATAAATAGTAGGTTATGATTACCATCATTGATTAGATAAGGATAAGAATATGCTAAAAAAAATAATAAACGACGATAAAACAGTGATTTATACAGTAGGAAGAAGTAAAGAGCCTGAAATATATAATGAAAAAGAACTTGAATATAAAACTAATGAAAAATACTTAAGGCTTGAATTTATGAGGGATTTTTCAGCTTTCAGGGATATTGATATTTTATCAAAAGAGCATAAAGTGATTTTAAATGTAAAAATACAAAATCCTTTAAAAGAAATTTACATGGTTTTCATGATGCACGAATTAAAAGAATCTAATATTAATATCATTTCTGATTTATTAAAAAATTCTAAATTTATGATCAGATTTGAAGAAGTTATCAGTGAAGAAACAAACTCCAGTGAGATTATAAAACCTGTTTTAACAAACCTTCTCACTAATAATTAAATTGTTGCAGACTGTTTTATAACCTTTTTTTAAATGAAGGCAGTGAATTTGAATCTTCTTGTATATTATTTTTTATAATGCTGCTTTCTTTTAAGGTTAAGTATCTATACAAATTATTAACATTAGAAAATATGGAGGCCCCAGATGGTTTAATGTCAGGATTGTGGAATAAATGTTTATTCATCAAGCATGTGTAAAGAAAATCATTTACGTTTTCTTTTTTAGATAAAAACTCAATAAGATAGGTGTTCTTGAAAAAAGCAGTCTTAGACAATAACCAAGCGAAATTTTTAATATCATTGTTTTTTATTAAATATTCTAAAATATCCGTACATAATTTTAACTGATTTTTGATTTCTACAGATTTGTTCCAGTTAATTAACTTACATCCTTCTAAAAAAATTTCAAAATCGTAATTCTCTATTTTCGCTCCCTCCTTAAAATTAGAAATACAATCAAAAATAATTTGATTACATGCCTCATCTTCAAAGTATTCAGGATTTTTATTCTTTAATTGATTAGCGAAAATAAATTTGTTAAATTTATCAATTTTAAAAAAAGCTCTAAGATTTTCCGTCTTTTTTTCAGGGGATGTTTTTAAAATATCTGTAATATCGAGTATTTCGTGGAAAATAAAACCCAGGTCAAATATTTTTCGATTATATACACCAAAAGTTGAAAAAATATAACTAATGTTATGAATAATCATATCTGTATTTTTGTTAAGAAAGCCTATATAATCAAGATTATTTTGTTCTAGACATAGAGACATAAATAAATCTTTATTAAAAAATAAGGTTGCACATGTCATTGCATTTTTTATAGCTTCGGGTTCTGAAAATAAATCGATGTTGTAGTTGTTTTTTAGGATAACGGCTTGATCAATATCATAAGTCATCAAACACGATAATAGATTGTGTTTACCAGGTCTAAACAATATACTTTCTTCTTTGGAATTTTTTGTATAATTAAAAGTTCCATACCTTTCTTTAAGTTGTGTTAGATCATATTTTCTCTCTTGGTAATAAAGAAGGATTTTTGTTTTTCCCTGTAAACAACACATTTCAGGAATAGTCAGCAGAATGTTCATTTTATCTTTATCAAGTTTTTCATTTTCGATTTTTAAAATTTCATAATCCATACCATACTCAAGATGAGAGTCAGGAAGTTTAGAAAGATATTTAATAATTTTATCTGTATTTACAGCATTATCCTGAATCAAATTCATTATTTTTTTATAGGGCTTCATAACTAATTCCATAAAAAATACATTTATATTAACTATTATAACATTCCATTTAAAAATGACAATTTATGCATAAATAGTTTGACTTTGTTTTTTGTGAATGTTATTGTGTATATATCTAATATAAAAACAAGCGAGAAGATTATGACTATGAAGTTGACTTTAAAAGAAATGAAAGGCACTGCGAAAGCTGGTGTTCTTTTTGTTTCTTTAAATAGCTCAAATTCAAGTAATAATAGCTGGTCGAATAGTAATAATTCGACCTTCTCGCCTTGTGGGTAACTAAGATGAATTAAAGAATCTTAAATAAACCAAGAGCGAGATTAAAAACCTCGCTCTTTTTGTTTGTCTAAGAAAAGGTGATGTGGGGAGAAATTAAATTTTAGATTAGTAACTTATTGTTTTATAAGTTATATTTATAGTTATTTGTTAAAAATAAAGGTTTTGCTTTATATTTTATATGTGAGTTTTAAAAGAATAATAAAAGTTTAAAAAAATAAGAAAAAAAGCTTGACTTAATTAAATAAAGGGTGCTATGATATAAACATTGAAAGGCAGTAAGGCAGTAAGGCAGTAAGGCAGTAAGTAAAAAATAAATGGTGACTTGGTAGAGAGGCTGAATACACTGTCCTGCTAAGACAGAGAATCTGAAAAGGTTCCGAGGGTTCGAATCCCTCAGTCACCGCCAAAAAGGTTTGTTAGCTCAGTGGTAGAGCAGTTGACTGTTAATCAATTGGTCGCAGGTTCGAATCCTGCACAAACCGCCAGAATTGGGGTATAGTTCAGTTGGCAGAACGTCGGTCTCCAAAACCGAATGTCGAGGGTTCGAATCCTTCTACCCCAGCCAAAATTTGGTTCTTTAGCTCAGTAGGTAGAGCGATTGACTGTTAATCAATGTGTCGCAGGTTCGATCCCTGCAAGAACCGCCAAATAGTGAAGTGGTTGAGTGGCTGAAAACACTGTCCTGCTAAGACAGCATCTGCGGAAACGCGGATCAAGGGTTCGAATCCCTTCTTCACTGCCAAAATTGGATTATTAGCTCAGTTGGTTAGAGCGGTCGCCTGTTAAGCGATAGGTCGTAGGTTCAAGCCCTACATAATCCGCCAGAGGATAAATATAAATCGGAATTGACTGTAACTTTTAAAAAAGTGTTTATCCATTAGAAAATGGTTTGTTAGCTCAGTGGTAGAGCAGTTGACTGTTAATCAATTGGTCGCAGGTTCAAATCCTGCACAAACCGCCAGAATAGTAGTGTGGTTGAGAGGCTTAAAACACCACCCTGGAAAGGTGGAGGCTCTTTTACGAGGGTCCGAGGGTTCGAATCCCTCCGCTACTGCCAAAATTGGATTATTAGCTCAGTTGGTTAGAGCGGTCGCCTGTTAAGCGACAGGTCGTAGGTTCAAACCCTACATAATCCGCCAAAATGGAAGCATGGTAGAGTTGGCTTAATACATCGGTCTTGAAAACCGAAGGTCGTGAGAGCGATCCGTGGGTTCGAATCCCACTGCTTCCTCCAGAAATTGTAATAAATAGTGGAATGGCTGAGAGGCTTAAAGCAACAGTCTTGAAAACTGTCGGATATGATGAATGTTCCGTGGGTTCGAATCCCACTTCCACTGCCAAGATTTTTTTGACGAGTTGTGAGTAGAAAGTCGTTCAAATCGACGAAAAGGATTGGTGTCCGTCTATGTTCATACTGGCGAGTTGTCGTTCGAGGCGACAATGCTATAAGTACAGATGTTGGATCTGACTCGTCAAAGGAATTTATGGTTTGTTAGCTCAGTGGTAGAGCAGTTGACTGTTAATCAATTGGTCGCAGGTTCAAATCCTGCACAAACCGCCAGATAAACTGCAAGAAGATGTATAGAATAAGACTACATTATTTATATACTTAAAGGCAGAAAGCGAGTAGTTTAAAAAGTTTTGAATGTGGAGAGGTGAGAACCTCTACAAATTGAAGAAGTAGACTTCAGTATTTGTCTGGCGCCATTCTTTATCGTTACTCTAGATTTGTAGTTCAGTTGGCAGAACGTCGGTCTCCAAAACCGAATGTCGAAGGTTCGAGTCCTTCCAAATCTACCATACATCTTCCTTAGTCTTATATTTTTGTTTATAATATCTCATCTAAAGAGAAAAAGGTTTATTATGAATAAAAATATTATTATAAATGGTGAAGATTTATCTTATATGAAAGGTAAAGTTAATGATGAATTTTTTCATTTTCTTATAGAGCACCTTTCAAACTCTTCCAGAGATTCTGTAAAAGAGCTTATCTATCTGACAATCAATCCATCACATGTAGAATATCTTATCCAGAATCATGATCTTAATATCAATAATTATGATCTTGAAAATATGGCAGAAGCTTTTAATCCTGAAATGGTTGATACTTTGATAAAGTATAGTTATGAAAATTTATTTTCTTTTTGTAAAAAATTTATATTATCTCCTTACCTTAATTTAACACATCAAGATAATCATATAAGTAATTTAAAAGATGCTGAGTATTTTGATAAACTTAAAGAAAAAATTGATATGCTTTTTAATCTTCCAGATTTCCCTGAAAAAATTGCTCAAAATTATAATTGCTGCTTGTTCGCTCCATTTTTTAATGAAAAGAAGTTAGATATAAAGCCTTATATAGTTATATCTAATAAAAATGAACAAAAAATTCAAAATAATATTTATTCAATAAGCATATTAAAAGAATTAATAAAAAATGTAGGTATAGAAAAAATAAAGCAATGGGTAGTTGCAAGTGAGAAAAAATCTTACATATCTTTATCTCATGCTAATATTTTCAATCTTATAAAAGGTCAATTAGTAGAAAAAAGCTTTTTAAATGAAATGTTTGAAAAATATAATGAGAAAAGACCTCTCTATTCTTTATTTTTTAGAGAAGATATTGATGTGTTATATGTAAAAGAAAATGATAAGATAATCCCCGATCCTCATATTGATTTTTCTTTAATAAATAGAAATTGTTTAGGTGATATCTTTCATTATTCCAGTGTAGGTAATACTGCTTATAGAAATGTCATTTTTAAGTTGTTACCCGACGATAAACTTACCATGTTAAATTCAATGGGAAAAAGTATATTACATGTTCATGCCGCTTATAAGATTTCTGCTTTAGCTCATATTATTTCTTTATTTAATGAAAAAAACTTAGATTTAAATTTGCTGGACGAAAAAGGAAATACTTTTATACGTTCTATAAAAAGTCCAGATATTTTAGTGAGTATTATTATGAAAAATCATCTTTTTGATATCAATCAGTCCAAGTTCGCTCCGTTAAAAAAAGATCTAATAGAGCATTCAGAACATAATCCTTTTTTAAGCTATTTATTATTAAAAAAGGAAAAGACTGATTTGCTGGATTGTCTTGAATCAAATAATGAAAATGAAAATGAAAAAAATATAAAATTTAATAAGAGGTTGTGAAATGTATAGCAAAAAAGAGATAGATGATTTTTTTCAAAATAATAATGGTTTGATTAATTTTCAAGGAAAGGTTGATGATCTTATTTTTGATGTTCTGTTAAATATTTTTAAATCAAGAGAAGATATCCAAAAATTAATATACATAGTTAATAAAGAAAAACATATAGATATATTGGTTAATGATTACGGCTTAGATATAAGAAGTATTTCAAATATAGACCGTATTTGGAACGATGACTATACACTGGAACATTTGTCTTCTTTACATAAATATAAGTCTTCTTCATTACTAAAAATACAATTACATATCTTATCAAAATATGAAAGTGTCAAAAATAGTTTTAAAGATATTTCTCCTGAATTAAAAGAAACAGTCGGTTTTATTATTGAAAATATGTATAATGCTCCTCATTTTCTCGGAATAGATGTTTTTAATTTTTTAGATATCATTAAAGATAAAGGAAGAAACAACAGGGATTTCATTTATTATTTTAGCTTTAATAAGGAGTATTGCTCCTTCTCTCAAAAAGAGTACCCAGAAAAAGATTTTATAGATTACTTTGATATACTGGGTAAAGAAAATTTTTTAGAGGTTTACTTAACAGAACGTCCTTTTTCTTCTAAAAATATTATTCAACTTTTAAAACATGAGCGATTAATATTGTCTGATTTTAATATTATATTTAATGAACACAGGAAAATAGTTGAATATAAAAACAAACCTGAAAAAGTCCCTTTGTTTTATTATTTGTTAAGAAATATAAAGGACAATAATATACTGGATGAAAAAATGAAATTTAAAAAAGAAATCGATCTTTCAATTTTAAATATTAATCCTCAAAATCTTTTTAATATATTAAGAAACACCAGTCTTGATAACTTAATATCCTTTATAAAGGCATTACCTACGGAACATGAAGAATTATTAAATATAGAAACTAAAATTGAAAATTTTTTCACTATTTCTTTACATTTGTTACATGTATTACTTGAAAAAAATAAAACAAAAGGTCTCGAAAAAAATGTTAAAGATGCTGCTTTAATTTTCAACGATTTTATAAATTATTTTTACGAGAATGGAGGAAATGTTTTTTATGAGTATAATAACGAAAATTCTATAGTCAGGCATTATATGAAAGATTACGATTTATTAAAATGTTTGATACACTCAGATATTATGTCTAAAAGTGAATTTTTGCCGTTAAAAAAATCAATGATTATGAAAATAAACAACAGCTCAGAGTTTTTAGCTATTTTGTTAAAGCATGAAATTATAGACAATGAAAAATCGTATATAAAAGATCATATTATTTCAATTGATAGCGAAGTCATAAAAAATAAAAAAAGAATGTAGCAAATAGCCAAACCTGTACAGCTTGGCTATTTGAATTTGTCATAATGGTCTTAAGCTATTTTTGATGAAGTCATTTGCATTTGATGTTATTTTTTGTTTTAGCTTATCTTTATCATATATTGTAGATATGGCTGCTTTCATTTTGGAAAAAATAATTTCAGGTATTGGCTTATCGATATTCTTATAAAAAGATTTTATTTCAGAATTAATTTTTTCTTTGGATGAGTCAGATAATGGTTGTATCTGTTGAACTAATTTTAATATGTAATTTTGTTCGATTTTTTCAAGAAAACCCTCATTCTGAAAATCAATAATATTGGCTATTTTTTTAAGGTTAGAAGAAAAAGAGCCTTTAGCGAGAAATGAAAAAAATTTCGAGTCCATTTTATTAACAATTAATGGTTTGCTGCCATATATACTTGTATCGTAAGGTTCTATGTTTTTTTCATCAGAAAACAGGTAAGCTTCTGTGAAATTAAATGTGCTATCATCATGTAAAATATTTTTATGTTTTGAATAGATATGTTCGATAACCTCTTTGTTAGAGGATATGAGTGCATAATAAAAAGCTGACTGAATAACAAATTTAAGATTTTCACTGGTGTCATTATCAAATAAAAAATTAAAGGATTGTTTGTTTCCTACAATGATAGACAAGTTCAATAAAGAAAGACTATTATTTTCTTTTATCATAAAAAATTTTTCATTTAGATCATTGTTAATAGTGATCTTTTTATCTTTTATTTTTTTAAGCTTATTTTTTATTAAAAAGTTCATGGGCGTAAAATTTTTTAAATCAGAAATTATTTTAGAAACAGTCTCACTATTTTCTATTCTGTTTTGAGCCTGAATATAATCATCGTGAAACTGTTTCAAAAGAATTATTTTTTCAGAAGTTGAAATATTATGGTATAAAATCCACAAAGATTTAAATTCATCATCAGATAATTGTTTGTTTGATGGGTTTTGTAATGATGATACGATATTAAGTTGTTCTGTTTCATTTATGTTTTTGTTTTTTATTGTTTTTATTATTTGACTGGTTCTGTCACTTATAATCATTTAATATTCCAAATAAGTTATTTAATTTGTATCTAAATTATGATAGCATTATGAGTCTTTTTATCAATACTCTACTCATCTTCAATTTGCAAAATAATTTTGATATTTAATTTCTTTTATTTAATAATGATTAAAAAATAAGAAAAGGAAATGGTATGCATAATTATCAAGTAAACTCAAAATTCATAAATTACATTTATGAAAAAGTAACAAAAGAAACACTTCCAAAAAATAAAAAGAATTTTCTAACAAAAAAAGAGAGACTTTCTTTGGTTTTTGGAAGTTTCTTCACGATTTTTATTCCATTATGCCTTTTTATTATGAATCCTCTAGCAGAATATAATCCGCCAATGATTACTTTCTTTTCTTGTCTTCTAACTACTCAACTTGCTTATGTAGGTTTAAAAAAAATTAAACAGAAATATTATAATTATGATGATGTGTTGAAAAATACATATTTAAATAGTGAAGATATAGATTATCTGTCTTCTTTTTTGGATAAAAATGATATGAAGATTCTGCTCAAGGATACTGAAACTAAAAATAGAAAAGGAAAAATAGTTCACAAAATAGCTAATGTTTTTAAAAGTTATAGTGATCTGGAAGCATTTCAATCAATTGCTAATGGTAAAAAGTCTATTTTATTAGAAAAAGCAACAGTAGATTTTAAAAGAAATCATAATCTTGATAATTACCTAGAAAATGTATATGAAAAAGAGCAAAAATAATAAAGGTTATTTTTTATTAAAAACGATTAATTTTAAAAACAGACTATTCCAATAATCTGCTTTTGATTTATACCTAAACACTGTAAAACATATTCTAGTGTTAGAAGGATGTCAATAAATAGATCTTAAGAAAAGTTTAACTTCATCAGTATGAAATGTTTTAGTCACATTATTCGCTATTGAAATTTGATACACAACATCATCAACTTTATATTGAACTTCATTTAGTATAAGAGTTTCATTTATTCTTGGAATTGTTTTGCAAGAAAGTGATCCTACTATAGAACCATCAATGATAAGCTTCAGGTTATTATTCATCTGTACCTCCATTAATTTTTTTTAAAGAGTGTAGACTTTTTATGTAGAAAAGCAAAATAAAATTTGTAAATATCTTTACTCTTAGTTTTTTATTTGTTAAAGTTCGTTTAGTAATCAATTTAAATCTATAATAGATAAGGAATTTAATATGAATTTTAATAAAACAATGATCATAAAAATAATTTACTTGTTATATGCTGTAAGTTTTATTTTTGGTGGCATTACAGCCCTTGTTGGTTTTTTAATGGCATTGTTTTTAAGAGATGGTGCTAACTTTGTAGAAGAAAGCCATTTTAAATATTTAACTTCATTGTTTATAGTCTATGTTATTGTTGGTGTGATTGGTCTTGTAACTATTCCAATTGTTATAGGGATATTTATACTCTTTGGTTTATTCTGCTGGACTATTTATAAGATAATTAAAGGTATCAGTGCATTAAATAAAAATGAAGCTATTGAGTAATACATAAAATAATCTAATTAACATAAAAAGGAGAATACGTGTTCTCCTTTTTTATTTATACAACATCATTAATTTTTAAAATTCAAAAAAATGTTTTCCAATTATTTGGCCTAAGTGATTTTCAACTAACTACAAATAGTCTGACATCATTAATACTTCAATGGAAAGTAAATTTCTTAAAATAACTGTTCATAATACTTTACAAAATAGACTTTTATGTATATTTAATAAAAAGTAAAAATTTATTATTTGGACAAATATATGTTGAATGTGAAAAAGAAAAAAGGGTTTACTTTAGTTGAAACTGCAATTGTTTTAGGGATAGCTACATTTATGGGTTTTGTAGCATTTACACAATTCCTTAAACAAGAAGAAGTTAATAAAGCAGGTATGGCAGGAACTCAAATTCGTCTTGTCGGAGATTCAGTAAATGCCTATATATCTAACCATTATGATTCGCTTTCCACCTTAACCAATGCATCAGGAACTTCAACGGATTTGGGTCCCCGAAACTGCATAGTAGCAAATAATACTTGTACAATTACGGTGCAAACTTTAGTAAATGAAGGTCTTTTGCCTTCAAGCTATTCAGGAAAAAATGTTTATGGTTCAGGATATAACATAATCCTTAAAAGGTCAGGGACATCGCCTTATTATCATATATATGGAATGGTGACCACAGCTTCTCCTTTGACAATTGCAGGCTCTTCTCCTCGATATGACTTATTGGGGCAGGCTATGCAAAAGGCTGGGATTGATTCTGGAATGACAAGAAATAGTTCATCAATGGTATCAGGCTATAATGGAGCCTGGACAGCTAATTCAACAGATTACACAAATATAAACCAACTGGGGTTATTAGCTTACCAAGCAGGATATGGCACCTATAACTATTCTGTATTTTTACGTCGTGATGGAACCCTTCCAATGACTGGAAATCTTAACATGGGTGCAAACAGCATCAATAATTCTGTTGATTATAACGGGACTGGAAATATAAATACAGGTGGTAGGGTTGTTGCAGGAAGCGAAGTTTCTGCCAAGAATGGTTATGGTGATACTATAACAATGGGTGGGGATGCAGCAGGTAATGATTATGAGATTCGTCTAGGGTCGCCAAAGCCTTTAACTATTTATTCTCCTAATGCCGCCGCTAATACAACTGTGTTTACCGTAGGGGGAAATGCGGCAGTATCAGGTAGGTTGGGAACAAATGGAATAGATCCTAATGATATTCCTGCCAACTGGGGTGGTGGTATAAGAACCTTTGATGTTATTTCAAGTGGGACAATAGCAGTAATAAAAGGAGGAACTCCCGCAGTCAATGGTAATATAGCTTCTTATATGAATCTAAATGGTGATATTTATTCATCAAATACAGTAAATACAAGTGGAACAATGTATGCACAGAGAGGTATAAGCACAGGCGGAGATATTAATGCATCAGGCAACATTTCTGGTAATGGGCTTTATGGAAATTATCTCCATTCTAATGGAGATATAGCAGCAGCGGGTAATGTATCTGGCAACGGAGTTTATGGAAACTATGTTCAATCTAATGGAGATGTCTATTCAGCAGGTCAGACTCGCTCTAATGGTCGTATGACTACAAATGAATTCTTACAATTAAATGGTGTTGCTAATGAAGGTTGGGGTTGTTCTCCAAATGGATTACAAGGAAGAAACGGAGCAGGTGCTATATTGTCGTGTGTAAACGGAGTATGGAGAACAGGTGGCTCTTTACAACAAAACTCTTGTTACTGGACAGGAAACTATAACGGTCGTGATTTCTCAGACCATAGCTGTGCTGTTGGTGAATATGCCGCAGGTTTGATGTTTGTAGGACATCAGCACAGTGAATCAGCATATGTAATCAAATGCTGTAGATAACTAATATAAAAAAGGCTCTTTTGAGCCTTTTTTTGTTATTAGCTCTGACTGTCAAAAGACGGTGGTTTTTCTTTTTGATAAGAATGTAAATAAGGTCTTGTAAAATCTCTTTCTTTATCTACATCAATAAATCCTAATGTTGCCAGAACCCCCTGAGTAAAACCTAACCATCTTTGCAATTTATCATCAGGATATTTTTCTGCATTATTAATCGCTTCTTTTGATAATTTAACAAGATTGTCATAACTACATTTTTCAGGAACCGTTTTTTCTTTAAATCCCTCATTATTATTTTGCAAAATTTCAAGATAGTGAGTGAATAATATGACAATAACTTCTTTTTCTGTTTTGTTTTCCATTATAGCCTCTTTTTTACTGTGTTTGCTTCTGAATCATTATCGTTTTTTTCTACAATAAGATCAATTTTTCTTTTCTCAGTTAGTGCGTGCCATGCATATTTCTTACTTTCTGGAAATAAATCGTATAAACTATTACCTTGATTATTTTTAACAGTGTAAATATCAATTTTATTTTCAAATAATACTTTTTCTACAAATTGTAGAGTATTTTTATCCCTGTGTTTATTTATCAATAAATGATGTAAAATGGTGTAACCTGTCTCATCCTGATATTCAAAATTATAATCTATCTGAAAAGGTCTATAATTTAGATCGATATTGATACTTTCATAGCTATAAAAAAGATTTTCGTTGGGATAATAATAAAAATCTTCTGTTTCTTTTTTTTCCTGGAATAAAAAAGGTCTCATTTTTGGGTTGTCTATAACATAATCTAAAAATGAAAATCGTTTTTCAAGAAAAACATCATCATTTTTGTGTGTGGCACTAAAGGTAGATATGAAATGTATAACTGTAAGGTAATGATGGTAAATATATCCAGCCAGATTATATCCCTGATAGCTAAATTTATATATATTATCCCCAAATAATGTGAAAAAGGCATTTTTAACTTCTTTATCTGCCATAAAAAAAGCAATGAAGAAGCATTCCGCTTTGTTGGTCAGATAAGGAATAACACTTTTATTTTTGCAAAAATTTTTAAATAAAAAAACATAATCTACTTTTATGTTTTTATTTTTAAAAGTATCTGTTAAAGAGTCATTGAATATAAGTTCGGGGTTTAATCGCTGAAAATTTAAAGAATCTGTCATGATACTTATAAAATTATTACAAATATGCTTATTAAGCATATACGAAGGACTATCAATGAGAATACAATTTAAAAGAGGCTTATCTTGTGTGTTCTGACTACTATTAAAAATAATTTCAGGATAAAAATCCATTAAAAAAAGCCAATGTTTATAAAGTTCAAATGGTAATATGTATTTTTCAACATATTCTATATGATTTTTATTGTGAAAAAAATTAAAACCGTTTTTTATCATATTTTCGAAATAATAAAAAGATTTATCTTTATCCTGAATTTTAAGAATAGTTGAATACAAAGAATCGTCCCCCGTGAAAGAACCAAAGTTTCCTTTTTCAACAACACTCATTTTAAAAGATTGTGACAATCTGAAGTCTTCAACAATAGATTTGAATTCATCCTGTTTATTATCTAAAATTAGTTGAAGTAATCTATGATAAAAATCATAGGGATTATGTTCCATGCAAAATTTCCTTTCGTCATATTAATTGAGGATGAGAAAATTCTACCTGAAAACACAATGATAAACAATTTTATTGATGCAAAAGAATAATTCTTTGAAATTATTTTCTGAGTAATGTATAATTAAGAAAAAATAGAGGTGAGATATGTTAATAGGTGATGAAGATTTTTCTGACATAGCAGGTCAAATAGATGACGATATGCTCGATGATTTAATAGAATATTTTACTAAAAACGATATAGATAAAAGAAACTTAATATTATTATTAAATTCCAGAAAACATATAGAAAAAATGTTGAATGAATTTGACATAAATATAGAAAAGTGTGAACTGCTGGATAAATATTTGTTATCCCCATCTCTTGAAATGCTTGAACTATTAGTTGACAAAAAATACTCAAATATTAAAGAATTTTATACTAAAAAAGTGTTAAAAGAATATTCAGAACATATATCATTTGAAAAAAAGAACCCGTCTTATTCCATACCTGAAACCATAAAAAATAAAATAAGATTTATAATGAAAGACTCATCAATACAAAAAGATAATTTTGATATTTTTTATAAAAATCCTATAATGTATATTGAATTTTTTAATGAGATAGAAATCAATGCCCTTGATATATTAGAAAAAGCATATTTAAAAAATGAAAGTACAATATCCAGATCTGTCTATTCAAAAGATACTATTGAGTCTTTAGTAAAAAATATAGGTCTTGAAGAAGTTAAAAAAATTATACTTGAGCAAGATGAAAATTTATTAAGGATACACAAAGAAAATATCATTCACTTATTAGATTCAGGTTTAATTGATATATCGTATTTAAATACTCTTTACTCTGATCATTCATATAACGACATACCTCTTTATATTTATTTTTTTAACGAGAATAATATAAATAAAATATGTGTAGAAAAGGATGGCCAAAGAGTTATTAATCCTCTTTTAGATCTCTCTTTATTGAAAAGTCCCGCTGCTATTAATATTATTTTTTATCTAATTACTTCTTTTGAAGATTATATAGAAAAAATATTTTCTTTATTACCTTCGTGTAAGATAATGGTTCACGATGCTTTAGGTGATAATATATTGCACAAAGTGGCTAAATTAAAAAGCCCTCATTATTTAAAAATGACCCTGAAACTATTTATAGAAAGACAACTGGATATCACCATTAGAAACAATAAAGGAGAGAACTTTGTAGATAAAATAAAACATGCTTCTCTTGTTTTCATGTTACTAGATGGCGATAAGGTTTTTGATATTCACTCGCCTGAATACATAGATTTGAAAAAATCTTTGCTAAATGTTAGCATAGAAGACAATAATTTCTATAATTATCATATAAGAAAAAAATTAATTAGTGATGAAAAAACCATGATTGGTAAAAGTATACAAACAGAAGATTTTTCATTAAACAATAATAAAAAGAGGTTATAATGGCAATCAAATGGCTTGTTCAGGATACAGATAGATTATTTAGTGCGATTGAAAATGATTTTATTCCTTTAAGAAAATTAGGATTTGAGGTTATACCTTTTGGCACAATTCCTTTTACAAATCAGATGACAGGTATAAGCCATTTATCTCCTGAAGATGATTATATAATAAGATCAGGCACAAAAATAGTAGATCTTATAGAAAATAACAATCTTGAAGGTATTTCTTCTGAATTGTGTTTAAAAATGCAAAAAGGTATATCTCATGATACGAAATTTTTCGATCAGGCATATTATACCCAGCTTAAACTCCCTATGTTAAATGAGTCACCGGAGGTGTTAGAAATAAAAGATAACTTATTTTTATCTTTCGATACTGATAAATTTGTAAAACCTACAACAGATATGAAAGCTTTTAATGCAGGTATAATGGAAGCAGGATTGCCTTTGAAAAATTATATAGAAAATGGATTTCATAGAGCTAATTATATAGATGAAAAAGTTCTTATTGCTAAATGTATAAATATTACCGGAGAATATCGTTTTATATGTATAGGTGATGAAATAATAGGCTCATCTCGTTATCAACAAAATGGCAGGCTTATTACTAACAATGATATTCCTGATGCAGTTTATGAAAAAGCTTTCGAATATGCTAAACTATATCATCCTGCTGATATATTTACAATGGATCTTTGTGAAACATCAGAAGGAATAAAAATAGTAGAATATAATTGCTGGAACTGTTCTGGTTTATATGCAATGGATGTTATGAAAATGTTTACACATGTGCATAATTACCATGAAGAGGTTAAATTTAATCCGAAATGTAAGTTCAAAATCTAATATTTATTAACAACAAGGAGAACACGGTTCTCCTTTTTTATTAATAAAATCTAATAGTCAATTATAAATAATTGTTATGTGGAAGGTGTTAGGTTTTTAGATTGACACATTTCTTTTAGTTGAGAAACTTTAAATGAATAAATAGTTTCAACTCTTGCAGAGAAAAGAGGTGTGTTCATTATTTCTGAAGTGCATTTATTGTAATCGCTACCCGTTTGTCCCGTGGTTTTTTTCATAAGAGAAAAATAGGCTTCATCTCTATAATAACTGTCGTTAAACGATATATCACCTCTTAATATAGGTGCACCAGGATATTTATAATCGAAGCCTCTGATGATATCACCCAAAGTAGAATCTTCAAGACTTACATTTTTCCCTTCTTTATCCAAGGGTTGAATTTTATTTTGAGCTGCCATATCAAGCGCATAAAACTCGTCTACCCCCAATTTAGATATTTCGCCACTCATAGAATCACCATCTTTAAGATTCTTTAATTGAACGGTCTGAGCAATCAGATTGGTGTATTTTAAATTATCAGTAGAACCCTTAATGAAAACATCTTTGAATTCGTAGGGCTTGATACCTTCACCTGTTGGTAGGGCATTACAAGCTTTTAGTATATCCCAACTTTTTGTATCCTGAGAAACTATCACATTTCCTGTATCATTACCTGCTTTCTGTAATTGTTCAGCTAAACATTTGTTTTTATTGTTATCTCCTTCATATCCACCCGAGTTTGTGAAGATATAAGCAGCAAGAGATCTCGCATAACTTTGGTAAAATGGAACATTTTCTCTTATTACTGGAGATTGCGGGTACACAGAATTTGTAAATTGAACCGCTTGTTTGACATTAAAATTATCATCTTTTGCAAAACCACTACTTTTAAAAAAAGTCATTGCGAAAAATTCATCCGGTGTGACTTTATCAAATAAAGCCATATCTTTAGGATCTTTTACATTACGTTCTACGAGCGGCAGCACTTCTTTAAATGTAACAGAATCACTTTTATAATTTTTTGAAACTGCTGACTCTTGACTTTGATCTTTTATATTTTTATCGTTATTATCGCAAGCTGTTAATGAAAGTGCACAAGCACCTAAAATAAAAGAACTTAATAATTTTTTATTAATTTTCATAAGAATTCTCCTCTTTTTTTTGCATCCTACAATTAATTATTTTTAAAAGCAATTATATTTACATGGAGCATTATCTTTTGCTTTTACTAAAATAATAAAATTATAAGCTGAAAGCTTATCCTGTGTGAGTTCAAAGGAGAATTTATAGAATAAGGAAAAAACAAGGAATTAATGATTTAAATACATTCTTCTATGATTTCCTCTTCTGAAGGTATTAGATTATTGAGCATTAATAAAGTCTCTTTGTTAAAAGTATTATCTTCATAAGGAGATATAATTTCTAGATAAGATTTCTTTCCTTCCAGATCATATGTTATTAAATAATAACCATCTGGCTGTATTGAAAATCCAACTACTCTGTAAATGCTTCCATGAGATGTAATAATTTTATTAAATAAAAGAGAAGATAAGGCTTTAAGAGCTAATTTTTTATCTGGTGAATAAATTAATTGTCCTCTGAAATTTTCAATAATAGCATCTTTAAATGGGGGGCAGTGTGGAGGGTTAAGGTTAGAGTCCATTTCACCTTCTGCATTTTCTTTTAAAACATAGATATGCTTTTTATGTGAAGTAGATGTAAAATGCCCTTTATCGGTTATAATGACATAATGAAAGCCAGAGTCTGAATAAAAACCACCAATCAGTCTTCCTAATTTATATTTATATATCACAATTTTATTAAAATTAATTCTCAAAAAAGTGTCATTGATAAATGTCATAAGAGTCCTTAACAAAGTATTTAGACATTACTATAAATGATATGTTTAATATATTGCAAGTTAATTTAAAAAATATTATTAAAATAACTGGATCTAAAAACAAGGTATGATTGATTTTGTCTGATTAGTGTATAAAATGGTTTATTAAAACTTCTCAAAGGATGAAGAAGACTTTTATGAAATACGATTTTAATTTAAAACATAAACTTTTTTTAAAAAGTGAAGCTTTTATTAAAAACTATGTATTATCTTATAAAGGTATCATAGAAGATCTTTATGTGCCTAATATATTGTTTTTACTTGATGATGTTCAAATTGTAAAAAAATGCCTGGAATGGGAAAATATTGATTTAATGTGTGAAAATGCATCAAATGAAAATATCTTAATGTATAAAAAATCAAATATTTCTTTAGAGCTTTTAGATTTTTACTTAAGTAAAGGAATACGTTTTGGTAATAAAGATCCCTATCTTATATTCAGAGAACCTGATTTTTTAGAGTTGTTGTTTAAATACAAAATAGCTTTAAAAAGTGATTCTTTTTATTTAACAGGTCAGAATGTAAATATAAGCTTAATAAATTCTCTCTATAATCATTATAAAAATGATTTTTTTGCTATACTTGAGAATGAGATTAAAAGAGCAATAAATAAAAAAACATATACAAGTCTTAAATATAAATCCACCAGTCAAAAAGAAATATTGCAATTTTTCATAAGTAAAAATATTCCAAACAACATTTTGCTGATGTTGTTCAAATCTCATATTATGGATATTTCAATGCTTGATGATTTAATTGATATTCAAGGCATATATGCTATAAACATATTAAACAAACAAGATATTTTAGGAAAGCCCTTGCTTTTTAGCTATATTGATAAACATAAAAACAGGGAAAGCCTCAAGAAAATAATAAATCCAGACACTCAAATGTTTTATGAATCTATAAACTGGAAGATAATTGGCTATAATCAATACGAAAATGTGACTATGTTTATGCATGAGTCTTTATTTAAACCCTTTATTTTTTATGCACCAGATTATTTAATAGCTTCATATCATAATAAGTTCTTATTGAATATAGATACATACGAAGAACTTGAAACATTCGTAAATAAAACTAATTTAATGACACTGTTTGACTCAAAGGTAATAGAAGGCGAAGAATGCATTATAACTACATTACCCCTTCCTTTATATTGCCTTGCTATAGAAAAGAATCTTATTAGTCAAAGAAAACTTCCCTCAGAAAAAAGATATAATCTTTCTCAAATATTCCATAAATCTTTAAATATGAGAATTAATAATGAAGAATACTTTGAACCTGAATATCAAAGTAAGAAAGCAAAAGAAAGTATTATTTTTTTATTCAATCTCGTTTTGTCTGAATCAGAAAAAAATAGTATGCAGTTTTTAATTACTGATTCAAAAGAGCCTGTCAAAAAGAAGAGATTATAATATAAAAGCACTATGTATAATTTTTATATTTGTTATAATAAATAAAATATATGATAAGGACTGGAATATAAATGGATATTCAGAATATAGATTCAGTATATAAGCTGAACAAATATTTAAAACAAGGTGGTGATATAAATGCACCTACTCAAGAGGGCAATCTCCTTCTCACATTATCAAAAAAGGAAAATATTAAAGAAGAACTTTTAAACAAAGTAATAAAGAAGGGAATAGATGTTAACTTCATAACATCCTATGAAAGAAATGCCCTTTTTTATGAATTACCATTTTCTACGATTCAACTGTTAATCAAAAATGGAATTAATGTTTCGCAAAAAGATAAAGATAATTTAACTCCTTTATTTTTTTATAAAACATCTCAAATAATGAAGTTGTTAATAAAAAGTGGCTGTGATCCTCTACACACCGATGAAAAGGGTAGAACATTTGCACATGATACTAAGTTTTCAACTTTTTTAAGTAAGTTTAAAAGAAGCCATGAGGTTGATGAGGAGATTGTAAATGATTATTCTTTTCGTATTGAATTAGCCTTAAAGCATATCCCACCGTCAAAAATTGATAAATATGGAGGAGAAATAACTGAATATATTAACTTTAGTTTATTGTCTGAAGATTCAGTTAAAAATATAGTGCAGAATATTTTAAAATACAAACATAATCTTCCTTTTGAAAGAGAATACAGAAAATTTATACAACTATTTCCTATCACAAATGATTCTTTTGTATTAGGAGATATAATGCTTGAGCATTTTCCAGATACTCTTTACTCTTTAACAAAAAATAATTCGGAATTAATAAATGATATTGCTAATCTACCTTCTGAGAATTTTATTTTAAAAAATTTTAAAGATAAATTTATAAAAGAGTTAATAAAAAAAGAAAAAGAAATACTTATGAATAATTTCCAAGAGGATGCACTACCTGTTTCAAGGAGAAGAATATGATGGATATAAATTTAGCATTAGAAAATACATTGTTAAATACAAGAATGAGAACCTCAGAGTTATTATCAAATATAGATGGAGTGTTGTTTCTTATGAAGCAATGTAAATCTTCTCCTGAGCTGGATATTCCAAGATTAACCCCCTTGATAGAAGAACTGTATTCAGATTATTTTTTTTCAAATTTATCTTATGCTAAAGATGAGGAAAGTTTTTTTAATAAATATAACTATATAAAAAAAGAATATCAGGATTTTTTTGAAAGAAAAATAGAGGAGCAACCGTTTTATAATGCATGTATTTCGAATTTATGTTCAAGAGTCACTGTTATGGATAAGGCTTATTTGCAAAAATTTATGAGTGAAAATGTAAATTTTAATAATATAAAAGACATAACAAAGCACCATATAGCTGTGGGGTTATTAAAAGGGAAAGCTCATAGTGCCTTGGATATATTGTTAAAAAATAAAATAATCGATACTGATTTTATAAATAAAGATTATGATGGCAACCAAAATCTGATACAGCAAAATATCAGAAATTCTTTTTATCCTTATATGGTAGATTCGGAAATATTAAAAGTTTTTATTAAAAATGGTCTGGATCTAAATAATAAAAAGAGACTTTGCTATATTATAGGGATTAATATGCATCGTGATCCTGCTATTAAAAATATATTAAAAAATCATCTAACTACAGAAAACAATAATGCTCTTAACGAACAGGTTTATAATTACCAGAATGGAAAATTTATAGAAGATTTTAGAAAATTTGTCGCCACCCGATCAGAGCCAAACCCATCAAATGCTGAATTTCAGGCAAAAACAGGATTTCGTGATTTCTGGACACTAAAATATAACAATGAAAATATATTTTATAATTTAATTCGTAAATCTGAAAGCGATGATTTAAATAAAGACACAGCTAGTCGTATTATAGACAGAATAATTGCTGACAAAGATAATCTTAAAAAGTATCAAAGAATGTATGAGGAAAAAAATAAAGATGGGTTAAATATTCTCGAATTTTTGATAAAGCAATACCATGCCAAGAATGGAGGTAAGTGTAGTATTAATGAAGAATGGTTGTATTCTTTACTAAAAATATGCAAAATAGATCCCATAAACGATATTTCTTCAGCTTTGAGAAACTCAAATTTAGATGCGGTTTTTCAAGAACATATCTTAAATAGTATAAAAGAAAATAATGATAAGGAAACTATTTGTAAGATATTTATTGGAGAAGATTCTTTATTATTTGAAAATGAAATTAAAAGTATAATCAGCAGTATGTTGAGTGGTAACAGTAGAAAATATAATGATAAAAAACTTCTTATGCAAATGGAATTTTTAGATATTATAGATTCTGAATTATATAAAGATAAATATATATCGGGTAGTTTGTATCTATACATCTCTTGTTTAAAAGAAATGGGCTTTGATATATCAAAAAATGAAGAAGATTTTTATGAGGAGTTAAAAAACAAAAATCCTTTGCTTCACAATTACGAACATAAACATGAAAGCTTAAAAATTTATATTTCAGAACTCGAAAAAAATCACCTTTTGAATGCCGCTACTCAATCTACTGATGTTCCTGTAAAATCTATAAGAAGGTTATAAGATGAGTATAGACAAATATATTAAAGAAACAAGAACTTTTGCTTATGAAAATAAATACGAATTCCTGGATCAAAAACTAAAAAATCTGCTGAAGGAGATTCAAACCTTTGAACAATTCATCTATTTATTAAAACAAAATTTGACTCCCTATGAGATTAATTTGATAGTCAGTGAAGGTGATAAAATAAGATTATGTAATAAAAAAGGTGAAAATTTCTTGTTTTTCATAAACTCACATAAAATACAAATGATCGATAATCTACAACAAAACTATTTTAAAAAGAACAATCATCTAAATCAAAATTTACTTTTTACCTCTCAAAATTATGATGTATATAAGCTGTTTTTTGAAAAAGGAGTTAATCCAAATCAGGAAGATAAGAAAGGTCGATTTCCCGCATATAATCTTTTGATGGAAAGGGAATCATCACAGTTTGAGAATGTTTTTCAACTTTTTATAGATAATGGTTTCGATGTAAATAAAAAGAATAAAAGAGGTTTTTCTTTTTTTGATTATATAAATCACAGATATTGTAAAAATGAGGCTACAAATATATTATGGAGTTTGAGGAATATTATTGTAAATAACAGAATGGAGCTTCCTGAAAAAACAATAGAATTATTGATAAATAAATTTAAAGAAGTAAAAAAATATAATTCTTCTATTGATAATCCTCTTTTACCTTATTGCGAGTCTATTATTTTAAAGAAGAGTATGACATCTATTGCAACAAAAGAAATAAATGTTAAAAAGCGCATTTAATGTTGTAAATACGTTGTTTTTCATAAATAATAGCTTGCATATTAAACAAAAAAGCTCTTGTTATCAATTAACCACTTTAAAAAAATACTAAAACATTTATAATAAAGTAAATGAAATAAAAAAAGTGGTTTAATTATGTTATTATCAAAAGAAAAATTAACAGAAATCTCATCTGAGAAAGAACTTTCTCTTTTTCTGAGAGAAAATGGATCTATAGATTTAGAAGATTTTAAAAAAATGCCCGTAGACAACATTTTTGATAAAAATTATGGTATCAGAGAAAATAATGCTTTCAAAGCTTATGCCATATTAGAGGCTATTAGCCAAAAAAACGAATTTTTAATAAAAGCTCTTTTGAATAAAGATAATGTTTTAGAAACTCCTGTTGGCTTCACACCAAGTTCATATTCCATTAATGGAGAAGTAAGAAATACGGTTGTTCTAAAAAATATTATCAATGATAAAAATTTCTATCAGGTTTACGGGAATGAAGAATTAAATTTATTTTTCAAGATATTAAACAATTATGCTTATCAACCATATAAGAATATAAAGTTCAAGTCTGTTTTTCAGGATGATAATTTCATTAAATATGGATTGCCTATCGTTCTCAAAAATAGGTGTGAAAATCTCCTACAATCAATGTTGCTACCCCTGCTGAACGAATTTAATAAAAGTGCTATTTCTGCTATGAAAAACAATTCATGGTCAGATATTTCTTTTTTATTCTCTACGATAAAGAAAAACAAAAAAGAACTTTATGAAAAAATTCCTGAAGCAGGGAGTGTATATGATCAAAAAAGAATGATACATCTTTTAAAAGATGGTTACACTGCTTTAAGTTCATTTTTAAGCCCGAATGTCTTATATGAAACACTGCTATCAACAACTAAAAAGAACCAAGCAGAAACAATTGAAAAAATTGATACTTTATTATCCTTGTGCGATAAGCTAAGCTCACATGCTAAAGGAAATATTCTTTTTGAGTCAGAAGAAAATGCACTGAGGCTTGATAAAGATAATGTGAAGTCACATTCGAAATCTAAAAACACACCCTTTGCATTAGCTGTAGATAAAGAACTGCATGATGTAATAAGCTTATTTGAAAAACATGGTTATGAAGTAAATAATATTGAAAAGAGATATATAGAATTAAAACAAAACTATAAGGATAATAATCTCACATCAACTAAAATAGAACAATTTATAGCAATATCCCATGAAAAAGGTAAAAATGCTTACAAAAAATTTGTAAAATTTATAGATGGTTTATCAGCTAATGAAAAAGCTGAGTTATTTGAAGAGCTTTATAAAAACAGTTCGCAAAAAGAATTTACCTCGCCTAATTATTATAGTATTGATGTTTCCGATAAAACGATAAGGCAAGAATCTGAAAAATATAGCTTAGTAAGTTATGTTATTTTAAACAATAGCATTGAAATGATAATGCATTTACTTGATAATGGATACAAACTATCACCTGCTGAGTTTGGTTTAATGACTATTCCTATGTCAAAGTTAAGTATAACTCCATTAGAACCTGAAAAAATGCCAGCAGAGTTAATTTACAGTCAACTTGTAAATCATCTAAAAAAATATCCTGAATCACATAAAAAGATTTTTTTGGAAAATATATCTTCAAGAGAAATTTCAAAGATTAAGAAAAATAAAACAACAAATAGATCTATAGATTTTTATACTTATGAAATATTGAATAATGAAGTTGTATACTTGAATGAAAGAGAAAGACAATTAATAGGCTTTAGATTAAAGAATAAATCATTACCACCCATGATAATGTCTCATTTCCTTGAGAATGATAAATACTATGGTTTGATAGGTAATTCAAAAATAGATTGGGCAGATTATACTTCTAAGCTCAGGATATCGGTTTTGTTAAGTTTACCATTTTTCAGGATTCCTGAGATTAAAGAAAATTATCTTGATAAAGTAGAGCATATAATCTCTGCAACTGAAGATATTTATCCTGACATTAAAATTCATTTTGCCAACATGACAGATGAAAAGATAAGAGAAATATATGCAAACAGCATCGCTAAAAAAGAAAAAAAATTAATAATGAGTAGTTTGTCTGATAAGTTGGATAAAAACGATAACAAAAGGAGATTGTAATGACTCAGCTATATCTACAAGATTTAATGCATAAAAGAGTTTCTGAAGAAGAATTAATTCATATTCTGAAAAAAGAAGATATAAATACTACCATTATAAATGGTAATTTAGCTTTTTCAGGATTTTATGATGAAGCTTGGTTAGATTTATTAATCAAACATGGGCTTAATGTTAATTTTAAGACAGAAAGTGGAGAAAACCCTTTATGGTATACCAATTATAAAAGTTCTGGATTACTAATAAAAAAAGGAACAGATGTCAACAATATTGATAATGCTGGTAGAAATGCACTTTGGTATGCTTATCATGATGATGAAAAATACAAAGTTTTGGTTCAAGCTGGAATAAATGTTAATATAATAGATAATAATGGTGAGAATGTTTTATTCAAAGCTCCGCCTCAAATGTTTGATTTTTTAATATCACATGGAGCTGATCCTTATATTTTAAACAACCAAAATGAAAACTTACTTTTCAGGAATCAAATTGAAATCTGGAAGTTTTTTGATGAAAAGAATATATATTTGGATTATAATACCATAAACTCTGAGGGTTTAACTTTAATGGAGGCTAATGTTTTAGATGGTAGCACAGAAAGGGTTAAATATTTAAAAAATCGTGTTTCAAGTAAAGACTCTGTTTTATTATACTTACTCTCTCATATAATGGAAGAAGATGCTAAAAACTTAGCAATGAATTCAAAAATGGTTTTATTTTCTGAAATATTTGATGATTTTATAGTGGAAGAAAATTTGTTACAAAGGAATAAAAACGGATTATCTTTGTTGGATTTAATGATAGAAATGTCAGAGAAAATACCTCATGCTATGGATATCAATATGTCTTCCTTAAAGAAATTTAAGGAGAATATTTCACTCAAAGATAAACTATCTGTGAATGAAGATTCAGATGACTATGATGAATACAACTTATTATCTAAAAATGACTTTAAAAATATTAACAATATTCTAAAAGCCGTAGAAGAAAAAACAATAATACAAAAAGAAATTTCTAACCAGAATGATCCTGTAAAAATAAAAAAAAGGATATAAGTATGATTATGACAGCATCTGAGCTTAAAGATATTATAAACAAGCCTGAAGAGTTTATGTTTTTTATTAAAAATCATAATAAAACAATCAATTCTGATTTTTTTGGAGGTGGAAATATACTTTTCTATTGCGATGAATCTCTTTTTTTAGACTATATAAATTTGGGTGCTGATCCTAATTCTGAGAATTGGACAAAATCAACACCATTATTTCAAGCAGGAGTTGAGGGTTCAGAGGTGCTTATAAAATCAGGAGCAAAGGTTAATATACAAAACAACAATGGTTATACTCCTCTTTTTTATTCCAACCTCAAAAAGACTAAATTGTTATTATCTTATGGTGCTGATATTCATATTTTAAATAATAATAAAGAAAATTGTTTGTTTTCATCTCCTTTTCATAAAACAAAATTCCTTATTGAATCAGGCATTGACATCAATCAAAAAAATCTGAAAGGAGAAACTGCTTTATTTACTGCAAATTATGATAAATTGAAGTTGTTAATAAATTCTGGAATTAAGATAGATGAAAAAAATAATAAAGGCGAAACTGCACTGTTTACAAAATCCTATAAGAAGATGAAATTTCTTATCGAAAATCATGCGGATGTTGATGTGAAAGACCACTATGGTTATCCTGTTTTATTTATGGCTGATGCTCGTCAAAGCAAATTATTGATTGAGGCTGGTGCAAATATAAATGCATTAAATAATGCAAATAGAAATGCTTTATTTTGTGCTTCTCTTGAAAAAATAAAAATTCTTCTACAAAATGGTATTGATTATAGTCATCAGGATAATGAGAAAAGAAATTTTTTGTATTTTATAGAGCCGAATGCGGCTTTTGGTATACTAAACAAGAAAGAAATAATAGATATTATGTATGAGAAAAATAGTGCTGGCGAAAGCTTCATCTTTGAAAAGGCGACATCTATACTTCATTTATATGCTTATCTAAAAAATAAAGGAAATCCAAATATTCTTAATAAGAAAAATGAAAATATTTTGTTTATGTATAATTACCAAGATGAACCTTTGCATTTATTGAAGCAAGTAGATATAAATTGGAATCAAATAAATAATAAAAATGAAAATGTATTATTCCCTTTATGTGAAGAAACTATGTTTAAATATGCTTTAAATCAAGGTGTCGATTTTTTTCAAAGAAATGAGGATGGTTTATATTGTTTTAATGATAAATATATGACGAATCCTATTAATAAATTACTGTGGTTTTCAGAATGTGGTGGAGATTTAAAAAATTTCAACGATAATGGTTTGAATATTTTTTCTTTTATCATTAATAGTGAAGTACTAATGGAAAATTTACTCAGATATAAGGCTTCATCAGAAAAGCTTTTGATTATTTTTTTCGAAAAAGAAATTTATCCTGAAAATTATGAAGGGGTTTCGGATGATATAAAAGAGGAGTTCATTGCATTATACACAATTGCTGAATCAGAATATCTTAAAAAACATACAAGCAATATATTGCCAGACATAAAAAAATCAAATACATTAAAGAAAAATAAAAGAATATAGGAGTTTTTTATGCACAATATATTTGTTTCTGTAGGTATTGTGATAATTTTATGTTTTTTAGTGCTAAAATATCTTAATTATTTGATTATGAGAAAAAGAAGAGATGTGCTGCAAGTTTCAAAAGAAATTTATATGGATGGTCCTCGTGATTTGTTTTATGAAAAACTATTTGCAGACATTCAGGATGAGCATTCACTAACACAAACAACATTGCTTGGTTTTATTGATAGAAATCTACTTAATTTTAAAGAGACTGCTTTAAAAGATAAAGGAAAAATAATACAACAGTTTAATATCAATAAAGAAAATTTTGTTGATCAGAATTTTAACGATGAAAATATTCAAATTTTATTTATTTACTCTTATTCTTTAGGCGAACTATTGTATATAAAAAATTATATTAAAGAACATAATCACATGGTTTATCATAAAGAAGAGTTAGAGGATTTAAAAAATAAAATAGAAGCGCCTTCCATAAGTTCTTTTTATGATGGAAAAAACTTTTTATTAAGTTAATTGAAAAAAATTAAAAAAAAATTTGCATTTAACAAAAATAGATGTGAATATCTTATTCATGAACACCAAGACAGATTTTCTAAGTGTTCATAAATGAATAGTCGTCTCGAAAGGGTTTGAGAGTTGGAGTGGCGGTGAACGCGTTCCAAAGCTTCAAAAGGATAGCCTGATTAGATACTGGATAAGAAAGCGAGAGTGCACCTCGGGAGTATTTGAAGGGAAACGGCGGAAAAATGGGTATGTGTAAAAGTAGATCGTCATACCAGCGGCTATTTATTTATGAATACTAACTTGGTATTTTCTAATATAAAAACAGAAAATATATAATTAAAAATCTTAATCGTTCGAAAGGGTTTGAGAGTTGAAGTGGCGGTGAACGCGTTCCAAAACTTCGAAAGGATAACCTGATTAGATACTGGATAAGAAAGCGAGAGTGCACCTCGGGAGTATTTGAAGGGAAACGGCGGAAAAATGGGTATGTGTAAAAGTAGATCGTCATACCGCGATAAGATTTTTAATATATATTTTCTTTACAAAAAGGAGCCAGAAGGCTCCTTTTTTATTTGTTTAAAATAACTTGATCTTCTTATTTAATAAGTATAATATAAAGATATCTTAAAAGGAGCGTAAAATGAAACCGTTTGATAAATATACCAATTGTGCTTTATCATCATGCCCAAAAAATTGGGATGTGGTTTCTTTTATTTCAAATGCTGGGGAATATTCTGAGCATTAGGCTTTTTTAGATAAAATAGATGTATATATAAAAAGCCTTCATCAAATGATTAAGGCTTTTTTTGTTTTTATAATTTATGAGGAATAATAATGAGGTAGGATGAGAAAATGAAATCTATATTACAAGTTGACGTAGCAGGCATTCCCCAGAAATGGATAAATCCTCTTGAAGCAGCTACCATAATGTGCTCAGAAGATATTTCATGGACATCTGGGAAAATTGTAACCACTCTACATGGTGGAGTCTCAAAAATCACGGGTCAGATATCTAAACTGGAAGTTCCTGCAATTGTAGCAACCAAAGGGATAGCTAAAGTTAATCTTTTGGATATGGAACCTTCTTTAACCAGATATAATGATAAGCTCTTTGAAAGAGATAAGCATATGTGTGCTTATTGCGGAGATGTGTTTTCTAAAAAAGAATTAACAAGAGAACATATTCATCCCGTTTCCAAGGGTGGTAAAGATATTTGGATGAATGTTGTAACTGCTTGTCAGTCTTGTAACTGGAGAAAAGCCGATAAAAGTTTAGATGAAGTAAAAATGAATCTTTTATATTTACCTTACATACCTAACAGGTATGAAGATTTTCTGTTGCAAGCTGGAAAAAGAATCATTGCTGATCAAATGGAATTTCTTTTAAGCAAAGTTCCTAAAAATAGCAGGCTAAGACATTAATTTTGTAATTATTTTTTATAAATAGAAATTATGGAAGAAAAACTAAAAGTCTCTTTATTTTTTAGATAAGGAGGCTTTATTATTTCTAAATATCGATTATGATAAAATTTAGACAATATGACAGGAGTAATCTTTCAATGGTAATTTTAGTATTAATCGTATTATTTGCGATTACTTTTTCTTATTTTTTTCTACATAAGGTTAAAACAAATAATCAGTTACAAGGTGTTCTGAAATGGAAAAGCGGTCGGAAAAAAGCCCGAGAAATATATAAAAATGGAGGGATATCCTCGTTAGAAGATTTAATAAAAAACAATGAACTATTAGCTGTTGCCATTTTAACTTCCGAAGATATTAAAGATATAAGGTATAAGGATGACTTAGCAACTGATTTATTCATAGAAACTTCAGGTATTAACCATTTTCTCCAGCAAAAGATTCATTCTTCAGCAAAACATCCAACCCCAAGAACATTTAACACGGTTAGAAACATTTATGTGGAAGACCTAAAAAGAATGAAAAATAAAAATAAGGAACTTGAAAGAGCTTTTTTTGAATTTAAAAAAAGTAAAGTTATCCCAGAGGAGTTTGATTCAGAAATATCAAGAATATCATTACTTCAGGAAAACTTAGGCAAAAACTTAAAAAAAAGCTAAGAGATATTGAAATTTTTAAAAAAAGAAATACACTTTAAAAAAGTTTAAAGGATAGACATATGAATATTTTAAAAAAGAGAAAAGGATTTTCATTAACTGAAGTTCTTATGGTTATGGTAGTGGCAGCAATGGTATTGATAACTGGATTTTCTATCTATAATTCTCAAATGAATGATGCTCGTGCCAAGCAGGTCGTTCAGCAGGTAAATATGATAATAAATTCTGCAAAAACAGTATATGCCTCGAATGCAAGTTATTCAGGAGCTTCAATGTCTGTGCTAAGTGATAGCCAAGCATTACCTGTGGAGTTGCAAGGTCAATCAAATTATTATAATCCCTGGTCTGGCACTTACACCTTGACTTCCACCAATTCAACATCAGGAACTGCCGATATCTTATCATTAACAACCACTTTTGTTCCTCAAGCTGTATGTCCAAGAATAGTAGGTGCCCTGGCTCCAAGTTTATATATGGTATATGTTAATGGAACAGCGTCTGCATTAATGCCTGCCGCAGATGCAAACGGATGGAATAGATATGATGTGAATTATGGTCAGGTGACAAATTTGTGTAAAAATAAAACAAATACTATCGTGTTTCAATTCCTAAAACCATTCGATGCTAATGCTTATCTAAATCCAACATTAAACACTCTTACACCAACACAATCTGCATACGTTGATGGTGAGAGAACCAGGATAAAGAGCGCTATGCAAAAAAGAGAAACAATCCAGACAGGATTATAAAAAATTATGTAAGGTAAAAAAGAGACTTAAAAGTCTCTTTTTGATTATCCGCTCAGACTGTAAAACCTTGTTGTTCAGAGCAGGGAGGATATCAAATAGCCTTTAATTTTCTTACAGGCTGCTCTTCCATTTTATCTTTTAAAATAGCACAAATTTCTTTTTCTAATGTACTTAATACTGATTTTCTTTCCAGTTTGTCTAAAGCATTAAACCCCTGTGAAGAGCGAAGATTTGGATTTGCACCATGATCTATTAAAAACCTTACCAAATTAATATCAGAATTTCTGCAAGCAATATGTAAAGGAGTTATATTTTTTTCATTTACAATATTAATATCATGGAGAAATGGATAAAGTGTTTTAACCAAATTTGCTCGACGTTGCAAAACAGCTTCATGTAAAGGAGTCGAACCTTTATTATCTTTAGCTTCAACATCAACTCCAAAGTTAATCAGTTCTTCAAGCACCTCTGGTTTTACACCCGTACAAGCTTTATGAATAGCATTATAACCAGAGAGGTTGACATGGTTAATATTTTTTATTTTTGGTGCCAAAAGCTTAACCATTTCTATCTCTGTTTTTGAATTAACAAAGAATAGAGCATTATTATTGAATTGATCTGTATTGTTAGGATCAGCTTTATAGTTCAATAATATTTTGACAAGACCCGTTGTGCCTTCTTTTACGGCTTTCATTATAGGAGTTGAACCCCCATTACTAAAAGCATTAGGGTCAGAGCCTAATTCTAATAACATAACTGCTAATTTGGTGTAGCCCCTATTGCAAGCTTTAATAAGAAGAGTGTTGCCATCTTCATCTTTATGATCTATAGGAAATCCCTTGGTAATCATCTTTTCTATTTTAGAATGCTCACTATCGATATTAACTAAATGAAAGATTTTTTGCTGATCCATTAAAAGTTTTTTATTTTTAATATTAGAGAGAATAGAGTTTAGCATGTGATATGTTCCTTATAATTTTTAACTGTAATATAAACAGGTTTCCTTAATTGCAATAAAATATTTTATATTACTTATTATAAAGATTTGTGAGAAAAACTCAATGCTAAAGTCTTTTTTTTCCGCCAGTTTTTCCCTTTTCTTTGTCAGAAATTAATAAAGATATCTTTTGTCTTTCAAGCAAACTCAAGGTTTGAAAATAATTTTCTTTATCATCATTATCAAAAAAATCCCAGGCACACTCATTTTTGTTATTATTGGAAAAGGGACTAATTCCTAATTTAATAAGATAGCTTTTATTAGATAATCTTTTTATTTTAGAAGCTAAAAGCAAAGCATTAGATAATTGTTGATCAGTGGTGTCTTTATTATAATGAGGAAAAAAATCAAGAATATGTTTGATAAAAAGATACCCTCTTTCTTTTTTACTTGCATATAAAAAAAGGTCTTCACCAAAACAATCTGTATTGCCAATATCAATTAATTGATGATTATATTTCAGGAGGGAATAAAAACATTGTTCATAATTGTAATCAATAAGATAAAAAAGAACGGGTTGAGTAATATCTCTTTTATTGATGTCAAAACCTTTATCTATAAGTAACTGCATGTATGAATAATGACCCGTAAGAGAAGCATAGTGTAAAAGAGTCATCAATGACTGATCTTTATACTGCAAATCTTTTTGGGTAAAGGTCATATTTTCTAAAATATTCAAATTTTTTTCATTGAAATCAGATAAAAAATTTTGAATAAATAAGAATTTATCTTTTGCAGAAAATAACTCGCCGCTACTTTCAAAAAACTCACACGAGTCATGTTTATTTAATTTATTTTCAGAAGACATATTTACAAACCTATTTAATTTTCTTACAACTACTTTAGATTTATAAAATCGTAATAAAAAAAATAGTCAATAATTTGAGAAAAATAAGTGGGGCTATGCCTTTATTTAGATTGTAGCATTTACAGTTTACTATTTTGTATTATAATTTTTATAAGTATAATTTTAAACAGGAATAATTTATATAAGTAAATATTCTAATTAAAGGATTAAAGTATGAAGAAAATTTTTTATATATTCTTTCTATCCATGATCAGCATTTTTTACACAACAAGTGCAAGTGCTGCTGATTTTCTGTTTCTATATGATCCTCCTGAAACAGACTGGCTAATGAAAAACATAATGGTGCCTTTATTTACACCCGAAACCTCTCCTTTTGGGGCTGTTTCTGGTATATTTTTAGGTGGAGTGTTGACTTTAGGAGGTATATTAGCCGCCTATACCATCATTTTGGGAACAATAAATACAGCCCATGAAGGTGAAGTTCTGGGTAAAAGATGGTCTACCTTGTATATGCCTATAAGAACCGCCGTTGGTATAGCTATGATAATGCCTATTAAAAGTGGTTTCTGTACTATTCAAATAATTATTATCTGGTTGGCGACACAGGGAATAGGATTTGCTGATAAAGCATGGGATGCCTGGGCTGATGATCCTTTGAAAGGTTCTGTTCTGATAAGTCCAAGGTTAGATTCTGTATTAGAGCCTATATATGTTCAAGCAGTAAGAGCAGGTGTTTGCGAACAGACTATTTCTAATGCAATAAATAAAGCGAAATCTCAAGGTGATGTGGCTTATAATAGCTTGAAATACTCATTATCTTCAACAGGGAGTTTAGGTTCTGAGGTTTTAGGTATGAGTTCTAAAACTGTAACAACAACAGGTAGAAAAAATGGAATTCAATATAACTTTGGGTTTACAGATGGTGCTCCTGGATTAAATACAATCGATCCAAAATCTATTTGTGGTAGTTTTGTTTTAGCAGGTTCAGAAACACAAACATCAGGACTTGCAAATACAGCAACTTCATACGGCACTTATTATAATGTTTATACAGATAATAATGTGGCAAATGTATCACGTCCAGAAAGTTTAAAGAATGATCTAATAGATATAGATGCCGTTAAAGACGCTCTGTTTACTCAGCAAGCAACATCACTTCCTGCTCTGTTACAAGCTGGTGAAACTTTAGGTAGAAGCATAGCTAATACTCCAGATATCAGTTTAAGTTCTATTGCAAATCAAATGAAAACAGATTTAGCTCTTTATCAGCAAGATTTGAGTGCTATCGCTAAATCCTCATTCTCTGAAGCTTTGGATTCTTCTGTAATTGATAAAATGAAAGCAGACGGATTTATATCTGCTGGGACATGGTTCTATAGAGTATCTGTAGCTCAGCAAGCAGTTAATGAACAATTTGCCAATATTCCAGTAGTTAAGAATGATTTAGCGGTAAATAATCTGACGGTCATAGATCCAAATATTAAAGCAAAAATGGATAGCATTGATAAAGTAATGAGCGAAGCAGGTAGAAAATTACCTTCAAACAAAAATATTGATAGCAAAGATCCAAGTCAGATGGCAAATATTGTGGTAAATACAGTATTGAACTCATCAGGATTAGGTTCCCAGGACTATGGGGCTATGACAGGAAACCCTCTCTACGTAGCGACTAATTTAGGTCAAAATATGATCGTAGGTGTAGGTTCAGCTATAGCTGCTATTTCTGTAATACTTTTTGGTATAGGTGTTGCAGGAGGTAATATTTTTGGTAAGGCTATAGGTACAGATTTGGCCGTTGTAACAGGTGTGACTTTATTAACACCTTATATATACATGATACTTGGAACATTAATGGCTCCAGCTCTTTATCTTGCTGTTTATTTCCCATTAATTCCCTTTATTATATGGACAGGTGCGGCAATAGGGTGGCTTGTCTTAGTAGTGGAGGCATTATTTGCAGGTCCTTTATGGGCAATGGCACACATGGCTCCAGATGCCGATAGTATTGTTGGTAGGCAAGGTCAAGGGTATATGTTAATACTATCATTGATATTGCGCCCAATATTAATGGTAATAGGTTTTGTGGTTGCACTTAACCTGCTGACTCCTGCTGCAATATTTGTAAATTACTTCTTTGGTTTTATGGTTCAGGGAGTTGCAGGTAATAACATATTAGTAGAATTTATAACAGCCGCAGGTTCACTTATTATCTACTGCCTTCTTATGAATAATTTAGTCAAAAAAATATTAAGTTTAATTCACAGTATTCCAGACGGATTGCTACAATGGATTGGTGGTAGACAAAGCCATCTTCTTGGAGAATATGCTGATGGTATCGAAGGTAGCACAGGTAGCGGTCAAAGAGCTGCTTTAGGTGCAATGACCGGAGCTGCAAGTGGAACATTAGGTATGGTTGGTAAGAAAATAGATAGCAAAGCAGCATCAGCCCGTAAAGCAGCTCAGGAAAGAAATGCAGCAGCTAAAAGTGGGAAGTAATATAATTATGTAAACCTCTTTAAATATCTTTATAGAGGTTTACAGTTTGAAAAATTTAATTATAATTTATTTATAGAAGGACTTATAAAAGTTTAAGGAACAATAGTATGAAAAAAATATATTTATTATTGCTAATGTTTTTGTCATTGATGATGTTATCGTCTCAGGCAAATGCAGCATTTTTAACTGTCCCAGAAGACGACTGGCTTGTTAAAAACATTATGACCCCTTTATTTGATGCGGATAATTCTCCTTTCGCCGCAGTATCTAAAATATTTCTAGGTGGTGTTTTAGCTTTTGGTGGTTTACTTGCAACTTATACCATAGTCGTAGGTACAATGAGCACTGCTCATGATGGTCAAGCATTAGGTAAAAAATGGTCGAGTGTTTGGGTTCCTATAAGAACAGTGTTAGGTGTTGCTCTTATTGTTCCTATAAAAAATGGCTTTTGTGGAATACAATTAATTATAGTATGGCTTGCATTGCAGGGTATAGCTCTTGCAGACTCAGCATGGGATGCCTATGCTAAAAACCCTTTACAGGGTGCTGCTTTTTCAGCTCCTGCTTTAGAGCCAGCGTTAAAACCAGTATTTATTCAAGCTATGCAAGCCGGTGCTTGCCAGTATAGTATACAGCAATATGTCAACAAAACACAAGCTCAGGGAGCAACAGCATCTGCCAGTGCTACTGCCATGAATTCTGGAAGCATAACAAGTATAAGTCCTCAGGGAATGACAAGAACTGGCGGTTCTTATGCTACAGGGATCACTTATAACTTTGGATTTTCATCAAATGGTGCTCAAGCTATAAATGCACAAGGGATATGTGGTTCATTTACTCTACCTGGTGGCTCAACTATAGGATCTGCTATAGATTCTGCTATGCAACCTGCCGTTGCGGGAAATCTTGTTGATATGGAAAAAATGAAAGAAGCCATTTTTAATATTCAAAAAGAAGCTATGGGTGATATGCTTCAAAAAGCTTCAGATTTGGGATATCAAATAGCAGGGTCAAATGATGTAAATATAGATAATGTAGCATCAGTTATGAATTCGGCGGTGAGCAATTATGCAAATAAAGTATCTCAAGAAGCCTCAAATTCATTTTCATCAATAATGGATTCAGATGGTGTTGATGATATGCAAAAGGATGGTTTCATAAGTGCAGGAACATGGTTCTATAGAATAGTTAAAGCTCAGCAGGTAGTAACAGAACAAGTCTCAGCAATTCCATTAAAAAGTGGAATGATTTCCAGTGCCACAACAATGTTTTCTGGATTTGATGATAAAGTAAAAGCTGTTTCGGATAAAATACAAAAAATAGGTGATGTGGCAAAAGCAAGGACAACAAATCTATCAGAAGATGGTGCAAGTGCTGAAGGCATGATAAATTATTTCATAAATAGTAGCTTTGGGGGCAATTCATTTGAAAGAATGACCGAAAACCCACTATATGCAGCAACGAATATGGGTCTGAAAATGATTGCAGGAGCTGGTCTTGCTATAACAGCAATAATAGGCGCTGCTGTGGGTGGGAGTATGTTAGCAGGTAACGGAGTTGGTAAACTTGCAGGGACAGATACTGGGGTTATGGTAACAGCAATGTTCCTATCTCCTCTATTATCAATAGCCGCCGGAGCTATTTTGTTACCGGGAATATATCTTGCTATATATTTACCAATGATTCCATTCATAATATGGACGGGAACGGTAATAGGATGGTTAGTATTAGTTGTTGAAGCTTTATTCGCAGGACCTCTATGGGCAATGGCACACATGGCACCAGATGCAGATGGTTTGGTTGGGCGACAAGGACAAGGTTATATGTTAATAATGTCATTAATTTTGAGACCTGTTCTTATGGTTATAGGATTTGTGGCGGCAATATCGATGCTAAAACCAGCAGCTTTATTTGTAAACTACTTCTATGCATTTACTGCACATGGTTCAATCGGCGGATTAGCAGGTTTTGTTCAAATAGTAGGTTCAATAATTGTATATTGCACTTTGTTAAACAATCTTGTGAAAAAAATATTGTCCATGATTCATGCTTTACCAGATGCTATTCTTCAGTGGATAGGTGGTGCTGGTAGTAATGTATTAGGTCAATATGGTGGTGGTGTCGAACAATCAACAGGTGGTGGTTTCTCTCAAGGGTTCCTTGGTGGTGCAGCAGGTAGTGCTATGACAAGGGGTATTTCCAGAGGTGCTGATCAGTCTAAAGAAAGATTAAACAGGGTAGTAGCTTCCAGAAGGTTTGGTCGTGCATGGACTAATCAATCACAGTTTGCTGGGTTTACTCAAGATGAAAAAGCAACTGAAATGAAAAAAGCTTATCATGATATGTATAATAACCATGACGATGTTTATTCTCAATATAAAAAATCGGGTGAACATAAATTTGGTGGGCAAGCAGATATAAACTTTGAACAAGGAAAATTCAGAGATTATCTAAATAAAAATACTAAAAAGAAATGATAAATACTTGATAATTAATAAAGAGGCTTAAAAGTCTCTTTATTTTTTAGCAAAAAGTGCTTTTTTATAAAAAAAGTATTGATTTTTTATAAATTATTAAAATAGTGCTTGATTTTTAAAATATGATTATGTTATATTTATTTTAACGAATGAGCTTGACAATTTTTTTATTTTCTGCCTGGAGGTTTTTATGTTAACAGTTGGTATATTTCTTCTGACAATCTTTGCTGTTCTGAGATATAGTGTTAAATCTGCATTAAGAAAAGCAGACGAAGACCTTTTCCTGGCTGAAGTTTTAAACAAAACAGCCACCGTAGATACGGGTCTTTACTACACCAGCACTACAAGTGGAAAAGCACTGAACACTTACTGTTTCTTTGCTACCGTTGTCGGTTACCTGTGTCTGGTTATTGGTGCTTACTGCTTAGGTGCAGGTCTGATAATGATTGGTCGTTAATACAATTATTATTTTAAATATAAACAGTGTCTTCGGGCACTGTTTTTTTTCATTCTTTATTCAGTGCACTTTCATCGCTGCTGTATTCAAATAATAGGTTATTGAAACCTAAAAATCAAATTTTTTAACTTTTTTATAAACAATAACTTATGATAATTCTTTGTTATATAAGGGTTTTTCATAATTTATCTTCTCTCTATGACTAAAATATTAGCGATTTAGTTTTGATATGTCAAAGCTTTTTTTGTTCTTTTTTTGCTCTTTTAAAAGATAAATAGCTTGACTTTATCTAAGTGTCTAATACAAAAAAATATTGCTAATAAATTTGATCATCCCGAATTTATAAGTTAACCTCTTTCTCTCTCTAATGAATAGCAGATAAATAAAAGTATAGGTGAGAGAGTACACAAAATAAAAATAAGAGTTATAATATATTTCAATTCTAAAAATGATTAAATAAAAAAATATTAAAATACTATATGTAGTGTGTTTGACAATATAAGGCACAATATATATAATATTAATATAAAGCATAAAACTAACAGAGGTATTAAAATGAAAAAAGTTGTTGTTTATAGTAAACCAAGCTGCCCACAATGTGATGCAACAAAAAGAAGATTAAAGAAACATGGTATTGAATTTGAAACCGTTGATTTGACTCAGGATGCCGAATCTTTGGCAAAAGTAAAATCAATGGGACATTCCTCTGCTCCTGTAGTTATTGTAAATGATGGAGAGCAACACTGGAATGGATACGAACCGGAGAAGATAGACTCTTTAAAATAATATGATAAATATAGTTTATTTTTCGACCACTTCTGAGACAACACATCGTTTTGTCAATAAACTGGATAGCAGTTTTAGCAAGATAAGAATCCCAGAAAAAATAAGTGAAGAAATAAATATAAACGAGCCTTATATACTAATAACACCCACATATGGTGGTGGAACAATGAGAGGTGCCGTTCCTCGTCAGGTGATAAATTTTTTAAATAATCCTGAAAATAGAAAACATATAAAAGGTGTGATTAGTTCAGGAAATACAAATTTTGGAAGTTTCTTCGCTATGGCTGGTGTGGTGATAGCAGAAAAATGTAAAGTGCCCTTGCTGTATAAATTTGAATTGTTAGGTACAGAAGAGGATGTAATGAAAGTTAACGATGGAGTAAATAAATTTTGGAAAACAATAAACCCCTAAAAATAAGTGAAGTTTCACAAGATGAAATAGAAGTAAAAGCAGATTACCATTCTCTGAATGCTATGTTAAACCTGCTTGATGAAAATAAACAAATACAGTTTGATAAAGATATAGAAGCCGCCCGTGTATATTGTCAGGAATATATAAATGCCAATACTTGGTGGTTCCACTCTATAGAAGAAAAACTGAGATATTTGAAAGAAAAAGGTTATTATGAGCCTGAAGTAATAGATCAATATAAACCAGAATTTGTAAAAGCTCTTTACAAAGCTGCTTATGCTAAAAAATTCAGATTCAAAACTTTCCTTGGTGCATATAAGTATTATAACAGCTACACCCTGAAAACTTTTGATGGAAAAAGATTCCTTGAAAGATATGAAGACCGTGTATGTATGGTTGCTCTTTATCTGGCTCGTGGTTCAGAAGAACAAGCCATGCATTATATGGAAGAAATAATCTCAGGAAGATTCCAACCAGCCACTCCTACTTTCCTTAACTGTGGTAAAAAAGCTCGTGGTGAACTTGTTTCCTGTTTCTTGGTAAGAATTGAAGATAATATGGAATCTATATCAAGATCTATAAATGCGTCATTGCAACTTTCCAAAAGAGGTGGTGGTGTTGCTTTACTGTTGACTAACCTCCGTGAAGTAGGTGCTCCTATAAAACAAATTCAGAACCAAGCTTCTGGTGTTGTCCCTGTCATGAAAATGCTCGAAGATGCCTTCTCTTATGCGAATCAGTTAGGTGCTCGTCAAGGTGCTGGTGCAGTGTATTTGAATGCTCACCATCCAGATATCTATCGCTTCCTGGATACAAAGCGTGAGAATGCGGATGAGAAAGTTCGTATAAAAACTCTTTCCTTAGGTGTGGTAATTCCAGATATCACTTTTGAGTTAGCTAAAAAGAATGAAGATATGTATTTATTCTCTCCTTATGATGTAGAAAAGGTATATGGAAAACCTATGTCTGATATCAGCATTACTGAAGAATATTACAATATGCGTGATGATAAGAGAATTAAAAAATCTAAAATCAATGCTCGTGAATTCTTCCAGACACTTGCAGAAATTCAGTTTGAATCAGGTTATCCTTATATTATGTTTGAGGACACTGTTAATAAAGCAAACCCTATCAAAGGTCGTATTAATATGTCCAACCTGTGTTCAGAGATTCTCCAGGTTAATACCGAAAGCACTTACAATGAAGATTTGTCTTTCAGCAAAGTAGGTAAAGATATTTCCTGTAATTTAGGTTCTTTGAATATAGCAATGGCAATGGAATCTCCTGACTTTGGTAAAACTATCGAGATGGGTATTAGAGGTCTGAGTACTGTTTCTGACTTGAGTAACATCAGCTCTGTTCCTTCTATCGAAAAAGGTAATAAGGATTCTCATGCGATTGGTTTAGGTCAAATGAATCTTCATGGCTATCTTGCTAAAGAAAGAATATTCTACGGCTCAGAAGAAGGTCTCGATTTTACCAATATCTATTTTTATACTGTTTTATATCATGCTTTAAGAGCATCTAATAAAATTGCTATAGAAAAGAACGAAACCTTTAAAGGTTTTGAAGATTCGAAATATGCATCTGGTGAGTTTTTTGACAAATATCTTGAAAAAGAGTGGAAACCAAAAACTGAGAAAGTAAAAGGTCTCTTTGATAATGCAGGTATTCATATTCCAACTCAGGAAGACTGGGAAGAATTGAAACAAGCTATAATGAAAGATGGTATATATAACCAGTATTTGCAGGCTATTCCTCCTACAGGTTCTATATCTTATATCAATAACTCTACTTCAAGTATACATCCAATTGTTGCTAAAATTGAAATAAGAAAAGAAGGTAAAGTGGGTCGTGTTTATTATCCAGCAGCATTTATGACTAACGACAACCTTGAATATTATCAGGATGCTTATGAAATTGGTCCAGAAAAATTGATAGATACCTATGCAGAAGCTTCTCAGCATGTCGATCAAGGTTTATCACTAACCCTGTTCTTTATGGATACTGCTACCACAAGAGATATCAATAAGGCTCAGATTTATGCATGGAAAAAAGGAATCAAGACTATTTATTATATAAGACTGAGACAAATGGCTCTGGAAGGAACCGAAGTTGAAGGTTGTGTGTCTTGTAGTTTATAAAAAATAATTTAAGGTTGGTTTAACGACTGACCTTTTTAAGAATACAAAAGAATATAGGAAAAAATATGACTAAATTAAAATCAAAAAATGCCATTAACTGGAATAGAGTGCAAGATCCTAAAGATCTTGAAATATGGAACAGATTAACATCGAATTTCTGGTTGCCAGAAAAAGTGCCTCTTTCTAATGATATCCCTACATGGGAAGACAAACTGAAAGACATAGAAAAGAAAACAACTATTCGTGTTTTCACTGGTTTGACCATGCTTGATACTATTCAGAATGCGATAGGTGGACCTACTTTAATTCCTGATGCAATTACTCCACATGAAGAAGCTGTTATTGGCAATATTATTTTCATGGAAGCCGTTCATGCTCGTTCTTACAGCTCTATATTCTCAACTCTTTGTTTGACAAAAGATGTTGATGAAGCTTATCGCTGGAGTGAAGAAAATGAATTTTTGCAGAAAAAATCTGAAATAATACTTTCTCATTACTATGGTGATGACCCGCTTAAAAGAAAAATTGCCAGTGTTTTCCTTGAATCTTTCCTTTTCTACTCTGGATTCTACTGGCCGATGTATCTTTCAAGCCGTGGTAAGTTAACCAACACTGCTGACTTGATAAGATTGATTATCCGTGATGAAGCTGTGCATGGTTACTATATTGGCTATAAGTTCCAGCAGTCCTTCAAAAAGTTATCTTTTGATGAACAAGAAGCTTTGAAAGAGTTTGCTTATGTGCTGCTTGAAGATTTAATGGAAAATGAAATTAAGTATACTCAGGAATTATATGATGATTTAGGATTAACTGAAGATGTTAAGCATTTCTTACATTATAATGCAAACAAGGCTCTTATGAATCTTGGTTTTGAAGCCCTGTTCCCTGCAAGTTCTGCTAAAGTTGATGCTGTAATATTGTCATCTCTCTCTCCTGGTTCTGATGAGAACCATGACTTCTTCTCTGGTTCAGGTTCTTCTTATGTTATAGGTAAGTCTGAAGCTACCGAAGACGAAGATTGGGATTTCTAATAAAAAAGAGGGGAGACCCTCTTTTTTTATAACCTTTTTTTCTTTTGAGGTTCGTCTTTTTTCGTAAACAATTGAACCTCAAGTTTTTGTTTTAGAAAATTTAATACCATCGGTTTTTCGTAATCTGCAAACAAATCAAGAGCACATTTGCCAGATTTGTTTTTATATAACGGTTCTGCTCCACACATTAAACCCCACCATAATATATCTTTTGTCATTATTGCTCTATATGACAATAGGAGATAAAAAGATTCTCCTTGCTCATCAGTTAAATTAAGGTTGATTTTGTTAAGAGTAAACCATTGTTTCAAAACATCAATATCAGATTCAGAAATACTTTCGCGGTCATTGAGCATATAATGGAGAATATTGTCCTTCCCATTTATATCACAATGCAATATATCCTCAACTGAAAATTTTGAAATGATTTCTTTAACAGTGAAAAATTTTTTATAACTACCTTCAGCTATTTTTTTAAAATAATTTATTATTTGTTGAGGATGATATAATCCCATTTCTCTTAAAAGATCAAGATTATCCTTAAAGTCGTCAATATAAAAAGAACTACTTTTGGGAATAATATAATTATTAAGATAATTTTTTTCTATATAGTCAAGAATTCTAAAGTTTTTATCAGTAAAATCTCTGGAAGAATATAAACAAAAATTAATTATTTCATTAAAATATTTTTCTTGCACTATGATTTTTCTAAATCCTGAATTAAGAATTTCTAATTTATTTACGGTGTGATCACTTGCATGAAGATTAATCATTAAAAAAGCTTTAAAAAAAATAAATTGATTATTATCATTCAGAATATCATTAAGAAAACCTGAAAGAATAGTTGCATCCTCAGTTTGAATCATTTTCATAAAACATGAAATAGGATTTTTTTTAGATACATTATAGAGAGGATAGTATTCTTCTTTTTTATTTTTTAGAATATCATAGTAAATACATTCAAGAGCGGAATCGTTCATGTATTTTTCTTTTTTACATAAATTTGTAAACCACTCATCAAAATAGATAAACGAATCACTATCTTTAAAACGAACATAAAAATTAGCCAGCAGAGATTCTTCATCAATCATATTATAAAAATCAAATGTATTTTTATAAAAAATAGTGTTGAGTACCATTATTTTATTAACTCCCAGCTAATTGGCAAAAAAATATGCTTGTTAGAATAGTATCTTGATATATCTCGATAATTGTTTATTATCATAACAGAAGGTTGCTATAAAATAAAGAGGTTTTTACTTAACATCTCAGTAAAGCTCATCTGAGTTTGCACTTGTAGGATAAAATAAAAAAGAGTATAATACAATCATTAACATTAGAATAAGGGATTTTCTAAGGAGAGGTAAAAATGAATCAAGAAGAATTAAAAAAGCTCGATAAATGTATAAAAGATACTGATACTGCATTATTTTCCGTAGGGAAAAAAGTATTAATAACCCGTCTTTTGATAGGTGCAGTTTTGATAGGTGGTTTTGTGGCAAAGCCTATTTATCCTGAATCTGTTCAACAAACAATGAACCAAGGCATAAATCATATAGATAAAGTGTTATCTACTGTAAACAGAACAATCAATAATTTGGCAGCAGATCAATTACATAATATCAATTCTTATTTTAGAAAGGTATTAGACGAAAATCCTACAACTAATTACAAAAGAAGTCTGGCAACTGCCATGATATACTTCGAAGCAGATACAAGAGCATCAGCAAAGAATAAGAATCCGATAGATTTTACAAGTAAAGATGTTCCTGTGTTGCAAGCAGATATAGAAGAGAAAAACTCTGCTAACCAAAAAAAGAGATTAAAAGAAGTTCAGGATATAAAAAAAGAACTTGTGACTTACAAAACTAAATTTATTCTTATGGCTAAACATGACAAGCATTTTAATCAGTTAGAAAACAAAGGTGATGTTGCTAAAATTCTGTTCCAAAAAAATATACCTATAGAAGAATCATTGACCTATATTAAGAACAATCCAAAAGTTGTTTTTGAAAAACCCAATACAGATAAAGAAATTATCGGATATAAAATAGAAGAAAAGAAAAGTTTAAGTCATGATAATTCGTCTATTATAAATAAAGTTAAATCTCTTGCTGGTCTTAAAAATACCATGAATAAAGAAGATAACAACAAAATTGAAAGTGCTCCTAAAAACAAAGTACAATAAAGGAATATGATGAGAGAAGATATTGTAAAATATCTGAATGTTGAGGTTTTCAATCTCAATAATGAAGAAGAAAAATTAAAAAAAGCCTTTGATTATTTCAAAAGCTTATCAGAGGCTGATAAAGAACTCTTCCTTCAAATATTAATAAATGTAAGAGAGAGGGGTAAAAGTGCTCCAGTATTTAACACTCCTCTCTTTTTAACTCAACTTGAAGAATCAGGGATACCGTATAATTATCAAGATGTTTTATCTCATGTTGGTGATGAAGATTATATATTAAAACATGAAGATATATTATTAGCATTAGCTAAAAATACAGCAGGTCTCAAGAATTTTTTAGCTTCATCCAACAATCATACAGAAGCTTTTCATATTTTATTAACTCTTTACATAAACGATTATGATATTAATTCCTTTACTCTTCCTAAATTGTTTGATTTAGAAGGGAAATATTTTAACAGTCATCATGTCCAGAGAAGAATCGATGAAAACCTGCTTAAAAACAAAGAAGATTTAAATGTTTTTTTTGAGAATTTCTTTAATATACCCTATAAATTTGACAGAGTGCATTTTTTTATTCGTAATGAAAAGCTTAATAGGATTTTACTAAAAAATCCAGCAATAAAAGAACTAATTATAAGCCATATAGAAGATTCTGACTTCAAATTTATAAAGCATTTTGAACATTCTTTTGAGTTTTTAAAAGAAGTAGAGAGTAAGTGCAAAGAAAATCCATGTAAACATGCTCTGTTTCTCAGTCAAATAATGGAGATGTGTAATTCCAATGATTCTATCGCGGTTCAATATATAAATGACTTTATTATTAATAACAAAGATAAAATTAATAAAGATTATAAAATAAAAGGCGAATACACTCTCTTGTATCCGTCTTACTATGTAAAAGAAAGTAATTATAATCTGTTAAAAACCCAACTAAAAATAATACAAGAAGAGCCTATTGTTTTTTCCAATCTTATTAATTCTATTCTTGATAAAAAAGAAACAAAAGATGCAGTAAAACTCATTAAAAATTATTTTAAAGACCCAAAATATATAAAAAATGAATCCCGCATCATTGAATTCGCAGAAAATAAAAGTATAAAAATAAGCTCTGTTATTTTAAGCCTGATGAGTAATCAAAGAAAACCTTTGAGTGAAATAATAAAAAATATACCTGTTATAAAAACGTTATTAAAAAATGGTGAAAAGCTTGATATCAATGATTTTTCTATTATTGATGGTATCGATGATTCTTTAAAATATAGAGTGAATAGTTTAGAAAAAAAAGAGATAAAAAAAATTATAGAACTTATAAATCTCTTTGTAGAATATTCAGATATAAATAATATTTTTAATCAAACAACATTGCTGGAAACTCGCAGTAGATATATTTTTGAAAGTTTAAAACATCAATCTATGAAAGACCAGTTAATAGATTTTGATAAGCTTTTATGTTATAAAAAAATGATTGAGAACAAATCTCAATTCTTTATTTTCTCTCTCGATATGGAAAAAGAAGCTATACAAAAAAATACTGTTATAGACCTTAATAAATATCTTCGTGAAAAAAGGCAATATATTATTGAAAACTCTTCTCAAGAGGAATTAAAAGATATTCTGCAAGCTTTAAATCTAAAAAATACTGAGAAAGAATTTAATGAAATTATATCACAGATTGAAAATAAGATTATAAAAATTTCTGTTAATGAAGTAGTATCTACAAATCCCATACAGAAAAGAAGATTGTAAAGATTAAGAAAAAAATATGGAAGTTTATTTTTATCGTAAAAAAAATTTGAACTATTTAAGTTATAGTGATAGATAAATCACTATCTAATAATAATTTAAAAAGGAAACATAATGAAAAAACTTCTTATTTCTGCTGCAATCATTTCAGCAATTGCATTGTCTGGCTGTGATGTTAAAAAAGAAAAAGCTGTGACACCTGTGGATTTTAGTAATCTGACAGAAAAACAAAAACAAGACCTCGGTGTATTTGTAAAAGATTACTTAATTAAAAACCCAGAAATTCTGATAAGTATGAGTAATGAGTTGCAAAAACAATCTGAAACTAACAGGATAAAAAATATCATAGATCTTAAATCTGATCTCTATTCTGATTCAACGCCTCATATTGGAGCAAATGATGCCAAAGTTGCTGTTGTAGAATTTTTTGACTATAACTGTGTTTTCTGCGCAAAAATAGCACCAGACCTTGAAAAGGTTATAGCAGAAAACAAAGATGTAAGGTTCTATTTTAAAGAGACGCCTATTTTCGCAAGCCGATTCCCGTCTTCTATATCCGCCGCTCTTGCTGGAGAATATGTGTTTAAAGAAAAAGGTGCAGAAGCATATATAAAATATCATAATGGTATTTATGCTACGGGCCATAACGAAGGAGCTTTAACTCTTTCTGATATAAATGGAGTTTTGAAAACTGTGGGTGTCGAACCTTTAGCTACTGAATTAACCGCAGAGTCTCTTCAGAAAAAAGACGGAGCACTGACATCATTTGTAGATAAAGTTCAGGGTAATTTAGAGTTATCTAAGAAAGCAGATTTAAGGGGAACTCCATATATATTAATAATGCCTGTAAATAATCCGACCGTGGAAAATATACGTATAATCGATGGTTATCAGGATTACGAAAAAATAAATAAAACTCTGCAAGAAGTTAAAGCAAACACTCAATAATAAAAGAATAAAATGTAAATCTATAAAGGAGACACGAGTCTCCTTTATTATGAAAAAGTTTAAAAAAATATTTTAAATCTCCAAAGAATCAATAATGTCCCCTAATTTTTCCCCCTGAAAATTACAAATACTTAGGTCTGGTTTATAAGAAAGCAGTTTTTTAACAACATTATACTTTCTTGCATAAACTGCACAATGTAAAGGAGTGTTACCACGATTGCATTGTGCGTTTAATTCAGAACCATAATACATAAGGGTATCTATGAAATCGATATCCTTATCTTTTATCCATTTGCAGGCAAGATGTAAAGGAATAAAACCTTCTCTTCCCTGAATATTAGGTCGTGCTCCAATCTCTAGAAGATATTTTCCAATTTCTTTTTTATCAATACATTCATGTAGAGGTGTTCCATAATTACTACAATAATTTAAATCAACAATATGTCCTTTTTTTTGAAGTATGACATCAACAACTTTTTTAACTATTTGTATATTTCCCGATTTAACAGCACAGTGTAAAGTGCTATTATTATTAGAGCCGATATTGAATGGCGAAGCTTCCCATGTGTCAATTAATGATGTTACAACAGCATCCCTATCTGATATACAAGCAAGTTGCAAAACATCATAGTCATCGAGATCAGTTTTTAAAATATTTGCCCCATATTTTAAAAGCAGATAAACAGAAATAATATTACCATTTATAGCAGCAATGTGTAGGGGTGTCCTGTAATGAAAATCAACCGGATCTATATGTGCACCATAACGTAATAGCTCTGAAATAATGCTGTCTATCCCCACTTTAGCAGCCATGTGTAACGGTGTGATAGATGATTGCCCCCTGTTGCTAATGTCTGCTCCTGATTTTATAAGCAAAGAAGCTATTTCGCTTTTACCATTCATTATAGAATAATGTAGTGGTGTAAACTTCATAGCATCATGTTCAGAAATATGACTTCCTTTTTCGATTAACTTTTTACATATTTCAAAATTTCCTTTTTCAACAGCATAATGTAAAGCTATTTTATAATTATCTTTATCCTTAATATTTATATCAACCTTATTTCTTAAAAGTAAGTCGATAATAAGCATATTTTCATTTAATACAGCATACATAAGCGGAGTTCGTCCTATCGAATCGATACAATTCAAGGTGTCTCTTTCTTTAATGTAATAATCAACTAAATGATAATTATTTTCCTGAATAGCTTCTATAATTCTATACATTACTTTTTCCCATCACATTTTTATTTTTATAATAGGTTAAAATAGTGAAAAGACAAGACTCTCAAAAAAAATGATTGATTTTAAAGTGTTCATATGATACTATTTCTCTCTTATTTAAAGGAGGATGTATATGTTTAATAAAGATTATTTTATTTTTAAAGATAACGATTGGGAATTACTGGTAGAGAACCTACATGTTTATAAAGCTACCGTCGAAGAACTGATTAACAGTTCACCTTCTATGACAGTTACACAATATATTGATCATGTGCATGAAAAAACAAAAAAATATGATGGAATTGTTGAAAAATATTATCTGCACTATTATATCAACACATCAGATACTGTAACTGATCTTATTCAAAAACTGGATGAGCTTGAGAATGAATTGATAACTCCTCTATATCAAAGAAAGGACTTTTTCGAATTTGTAAAAACCCTTCAAGCTGTAACCACAGGTGAAATTACCTTTAAAGAAAAAATGCTTAAAGGCTTTATTAAAAATGGTTTGAATCTTTCAGAAGAAGATAAAAAAGAATTTATTAAAACTTCAAATGAACTTTCTGAACTCTCTATTAAATTCAATAAAAATATTTCAGAATCACAAAAAGAAATTAAATGCGAACTGAGTAATGAGTTAAAAGAACAACTATCTGAAAAGGATTTAGCCTTTTTTGATAATGGGGTGCTTTTATATAATGAAAATAAAATTATGGATATCCTTCAGGAATCTAAGTCTCCAGAATTCAGAAAAATAGCTTATCTTATGCGTCAAAAAGTAGCAAAAGGTAACTTTGATAATGCCAATGTTATTCAATCTATTGTAGATAAAAAACAAAAGATTGCTAAAATGCTTGGTTATGAAAGCTATGCTACCTTTGCCTTGGAAAATCGCATGGCGAAAGTCCCAGATAATGTAACAGGTTTTCTGGAATCTATGAGCGAAGTTATTCTTCCACAAGCTAAAAAAGAAAGACAAGAATATGAGAATTTTGTAGTGCAGGAATTTGGTATTCAAAAAATTCAAAATAGTGATGAGGCTTATTACGGAAATATTTACCGGGAAAAAATGCTTAGTTTTGAAAAAGACGAAGAACGTAAATATTTGCCCTATGCAAAAGCTGTGAGTGCATCATTTGAACTTGTAAAAAGTTTATTAAACATCTCTTTTGAGAAAGTTGATTTCTTTGAACTTCCTTATGAAGATATGGAAACATATAAAGTTTATAACGATGGTGTATTTAAAGGTTATATGGTTCTTGATCTTTATTATCGAGAAATAGTAAAACATCAGGGTGCATGGGTTTCTTCGGTAACTTCTCCTTCTAAATCTGAAGAAGGTATTGTTTCTTTATGTTGTAATTTTGATAAGACAAAAGAGGGTATGTCTATTGATGATTTGACAACTCTCTTACATGAATTAGGTCATTTGACTCATTATTTCAGCACACAGACCGAATTCGAATCACATTCAGGCACAGGCGGTATGGCTCATGATGCTATTGAAATTCCATCTCAAGTTTTAGAAAAATATGCAATGGATAAAGATTTTCTGGATTCTATTGTTAAAGAAACAAGTTTTGAAAAGATGCCTGAAGATATTTATGAAAAATTGCTAAAATTAAACCGTTTTAATATTGCAAGCTTCTATTCTCGTCAGATTTCCTTTGGATTATTTGACATGAACATCTATAAAGGTAGTTATTCAGGAAGTATACAGGAACTTTACTTTGATATAACTGAAAAATATACAACAAAGAAGGCGGATGTTAATACAAATTTCCCAAACACTTTCTCACATATTTTTGATGGTGGATATAGTGCCGGATATTATGGATATATGTGGGCTGATGTTTACTCAATCGATGCATTTGTTCATATCAACGAAAACCGTGAAAAGAATGCCTTGCTATACAAAGAAAAGTTTTTGAGTAAAGGCGGAAGTGAAGAATCAATTAGAATTTATGAAGATTTTCGTGGTTCTTTAGCCGATCCTGAAAGTTTCCTGACATTTTATGGTCTTGCAAAGTAAATAACAGAGTTGTCTGAGTTTCCTATAGATGTTATAATGGAATATAATATCAAGGAGAACTGGTAAATGTTAAATAATGATTTCTTTAATCAGCTAAATAAAATAAATGAGGAAGAAGGAAATCCTCATTTTATTGAATTTCTATATAAAAACCCATCGTTTATTTCAGATAATATTATAAACACAGGTTCTCACACACCTCCTACAAGTCTTGTCGGTTATTGCATAGCTAATCATCATGAAAATATGCTCATAAAACTAAAAAAAAATTTCCCAGTAGAATTTGATAATGCTATAAGTTATATAAGAAATGACATAGGTAAGCATTTTCCTTATATTTTTTTCGAAGGATTTTCGCTAAGAAGTAAAAAACAAGATATCAAAAAAATAATAAAAATTCTTAAAAATATTAATGAAGATGGAATTCTGAATGATGCTTTTAGAAACCCTTCTTTTTTAAGTCATATAAATCTTGATGAAAATCCCACAATCCTACACGATATTTCGGGTATTATAGAAATAAAAGAATTGCTGAGTATTAAAAAAGGAGAAGAATATGCATTTTTAAAAAAATTAGATTATTCAACAATAACCGTAAATGATTTGTCTTTTTTAAATGTTGTTCTTGAAAATCTGTCTCTTGAAAGAAGTAATCCTGTTATTTTAAGTGAAAAAGAATCTTTTATAAGAAGGCTTTGGTCTTGTAAAATAAATGAAAAAACTGGCCGTTTTATAAAACAAAAACAACTTGAGATTTCGCCTGAAATTAATATTGATACATTGTGTAAATATTCTGAGAATGAGTATGTTTCATCTCCTATGTTTTTTAGAGTATTTAATAATGAGGTGAATGATTTAATTAAAAATAAACCAGACGAGTTAATGTCACTGTTACATCATTGTATGTTTAAAGGAATGGAAGGCATCGTTCTGCCTATATTAACAGAACATCCTAATCTTTTATATATGAAAAATAGCTATACAGATAAACCGCTTTGGCAGCTTTTTTTTGATAGGACCCATTTAAGTGAGGCTTCTGTTTATTCGACTAAAGAAATGTTTGATTTTATAGAAAGGAATAATGTTGAAAAACATAACCAAGATTTGTTGTTTAGATTTATTATTAGCGAAGTAACAGACTTTAAACAAGAAGATATTAATAAAATTTTTGAAAGCCATATTTCTTTATCAAACATTGAAAATTTTAAGACCCTTTTTTATAAAATGAAAGAACAAGATTTGGAAATATCTTTTACTCCAAAATTTTTTAGGGATATCGAGGATTTTTCTACAATTTCTTTTTTAAAAGAACAAAATTGCTCTTTGGAAAGGTTGCCTAATATAATACAAAATAAAAATTTTTTAGATTATATGAAGTATACAGATAATGAAGAAAAGAAAGAACTGGCTGTTGTTATGCTTGTAAATCATGAAAGATTAACAAGATTAGATGACTCTCAAAAATTATTTGAAGAAATTTTTGAAGTGATTCAGCTTACTAAAAATTTAGAACAAACTTATTGTCATGAAAGATTTGGAAGCCTGTTTAATGCAACTTTATATGGCTTAAACAAATTACAAAAAAAATCTGATGAAGGATATGTTTTTGATGCTATTTATATAAGTTCGCTAAAGAAAAGTATTCATGCTGAAACAATCGTTAAAGATATGAAAAACGATTTCTATTCCATTATTGAAAATACGGATTTTGATAAATTGAGTGAAAAAATTAGTGATAAATTTCCGTCAATTCTTCATAGTCTTATCGAAAGTGGAGACTTAGACTTTCTGGAAGGTTTTATCAGTAAAAATATAGATAAATTTGCTGAAAATAAAGAGAACCTTTTAATCATTGATAAAGCAAATAACCGAGATCCCTTAAAAATGGTAAACATAAATAATATGTTGCTCAAAAAAGCAATAAATATAGATCTCGATAATAATTCTCAAAATACAATTAAAAGAAGAATATAATGAATAAAACAGAACTTGAATATTTAATTAAAGATGCTTTTTTCAAGGGTTATTTTTCCAGAGAAAATATTGATAAATTTAGAATAAGTGAACAAGTAATGGATGAAAATTTCCCGTTATTTTTTAAAATGGTTGTTGAAAATAAACCTTATAGGTTAAATGTTAATGATGTTTTTTCACGGCTTTTTTTAGTATTCTCAGAAGATAAAATAATGAGATTGATTGAAGAAAATTTTAATAAGATTATAAAAAGCTTGTTTGAAGATAGTTCTGCTATCGATTTCTTAATAGAAAAAGATAAGATAAACTATATTACAGAATACTTTGACCTTAATCCGTATAATATGATTAAGATGATGACACCATCCTTAATCTTTAATGATAAAAACTTCAATGAGGTTTATTCAAATTTAAAAGAAGGAAAATTTTGTTTTTTAGAATGTTTATCTTTTCAACGATTAAATTTTACAGTGGAGTTTTTAGAGAAAATAAATGATTTAATTATCAATGAAGATGACTTTTCACAAAACAATAAAAATAAGCTTATTTTAAATTTTATTTGTAATGAATATATTAATGATGATGCAGCACATGTTGCCTTTGAAAAAATCACTTCTGATTTGAATGAAGAAGATCTCTTTTTCTCTACTTTATATTATGGTAAAGATAAATTCTTTATTCCTCTGATAGAAAATTCAGAAATATGGGATAAGTATAAATTGTCATTAGGAAAAGAACTTTTGGGTCATTCTTTAGTAAGGAAAAGTAAAATTATTAATCCAAGAGGTCAATCAATATATCCTCAGGTAAGTGGAGAAAAACACGATTTTTTAATGAATAAAATATTTGAAAAAGACTGGTGTTTTGACAATCAAGAATATAATGATGTTTTATCTGTTATAGATGTGCTAACTAATATAGATTTATTTATTAAATTCTATAAAAAAATAGAACAGGAAGGAAAAAAAATAAATGAACTTGATTTTGAAAAATATATTGCTCAATTTAATATAAAAATTATTTCTTTCCTGGTAGATAAAGGTTTTAATATAAGTGAAAATAAAAATTTTCTTATTTTTTCAAACACAATAAATAGTTCAACATTAAAGGATGTCTGTAATAAATGGCTTAATCCTTCACAGGTTTCAGAGCTTATCTTCAAAAGAATAAATGAAAATATAGAAACCCAAACAAGTTCATTGGTAGACTTGTTAAAATTATCAGATTGTAAGTATAATGAGTCTGGAATAAATATTCTTGATAAAATACTTATATCATTACCAGAAAAGATATCTTTAGAAGAAAAAAGGAACTTGTCAGCATCGATAAGCAAAATGATTGAAGAGAATAGGATTCCGCTAACTCAGAATGTAGCGCATTTTTTAGGATTAAATGATTTAAAAAGGATTTTATCATGCTCTGATTTTACTACAAAAGATAACGATACTCTTATTATTATAAAAGAAAAGTTAGAAAAGTGCCATGTAATAGATCTGATTCCCTTGGTTGAAAAGAAGCAGATTGAAGCAGCTATGGTAAAGCCAAATAATGAAAATATAAATTGTGAGATATCAAAACAGAAAAAAAGAATTTAGCTCTTTTTAGTAAATGATCTTTTTAATTCCTTTTGCTCATGAAGAATTATTAGTCTATTTATGTCAAAAACATTACCAGGGATTATACCATCATTATTCATCTCATTTAAGGATGCTCCATTAAAGACCAGTACTTCGGCTATTTCTAAATCAGGTGAATTTATAAGAATATGTAAAGGTGTGTTATTATTAAAATCTTTTAAATTTACATTTGCTCCATGAGAAATAAGAAGGTTAATTATAGACCTTTCTTTTTTTTCTATGGCTTTATGTAATCGACTTTCTCCTGTTTCTGTATCTTGAACATTTACTTTAAAAAGATTGTTTTCAAGACAAAGGGATAAAATGTCTTCATTATGAATAAGAAAAATAAGTTTGTGATTATCTGATAATAATTCATTTTTTAAAAATAAAGAAAAATATTCTTTTTGATTTAGTAAGCTTTTAGTGAAAATATTATGAGTATTATAAAAAAATTCTTCCCAAAGGAAAGGATTGTATTCTTTGAGAACTTTTAAAAAGGGGATGTTTTTATTCTTTAAAGCAATTTCGACTGGACTTTCTTGGTTTTTATTTTTCTGATGACAGTCAACTTTATTATCTAAACAAATTCGCATTATCTGATCAAGATAAATGTTAAATGTTTTTTGCTGTGAAAGGATATGTAGTATGTTGCTATTGTTATCATTTACAGAATGAATATTAGCACCATTGGAAAGAAGTAGAGAGAATATATTGAAACTTGTATCAGGTGTTATTTTATGTAAAACAGAGTTACCTTCAATATCTGTTATATGTATATCACTTTTATTTAACAAATAACTGACAACTTCGTAATCACCTTCCTGAACGGCAAGATGTAAAGCTATTTCACCCATTTCATTTGGTAAATCGGGGTCAAAATGATTGTTGATTATTTTTTTAATAATTTTTAAATCATGACCTAAAACCGCATAATGCAAAGGGTAGTTGCCATTTTCACCTTGGTTTAAAATATCAGCACCATTTTTTAATAAAAGATGGGAAATTTCACTAAGTTTTGATTGACAGGAAATATGCAATGCGGTTCTGCAATATTCATCTTTTTCTTCCAGATTTATATTGGGATTATTTTGCAATATTCTTATACTTTCTATAGTATCGCAAAGATTTATAGAATCTATCAAAACTGACATTAAAACTCCTTTTCTTAAAAAGATATTGTTTTATTATAACATAATCTAATCATGTAGACTACTCTTACATATTATTATGTTTTTATTTATTTTATAATATTTCATTTTAGTCTGTCAAATGAAGAAAATGCACATTTTTTTCTTATTTCAAAATAAAACTACCTGAACTTTAATATCTCTTTCATAAAAGAGTTTAATTACTAATTTTCTTGGAGAAAATAATAGTAAAAAATTAAATTTTTAATAAAGTTCCTGTGTTTTTTTTAGATTAATATTATTAAGAACCCCTTTTGTTAAAAAAAATCTTTTTTTAACATAAGTTTAAGAAATCAATATTTGATTTTAATTTAAAAATATATATATTTTAAAAAAACATCTCACAATAACAGAGGTATGTATGAATTCCAATAGTTATGATTATGAATTAAAATTTGATCCTGCCGATTATTACCTTTATGAAGGTAATTTTCTAACTTCAGAAAATGAACTTGATAAACTTAATTCTCAAAAAGAGCAAGATCCAACACTAACCACCTTTATAAATGAACTTATAGATTACATAGAGTATGTAAAATTGATTCGCAACATTGCAAATGAAATTTTGATAGCAAAGAATAATAATGAAAGAGAAAATGCCATACTCAATGAATCTGGAAATATCGATATAGAAAGTATATATGATAAGTTTTTCCCTTATGAAAAAAGAAACAATGAAGTAGAGGAAGCGAACTACAACCTTGCCTTTTTTGAAGCGATGGCTCTCATAATAAATAAAGATAATGTGGTTGATATTAATAAATTAGCTTTGCCTGAATATGTAAGAATGCAGGAACAATTAAGAAGAGAATTTGACATGTCAGATGAAGAATTTATTGAATATAAAAAACATTATAATATGCCATTTTAATAGGGGGATAAATCATGTATACAGCGACACTTTTTCCACCAAAATGGAACAGTAATGAAAGAAAAGAGCTTGTTAATTTTTGGGTAGACAGATATTCCAGAAATGAAATACACATGTCACCCCTTGAAGATATGCCTTCGGGTGGTGACAGGCTTGTAAATGCAAAAATAATAGATGATAATTTGAGAAGAAAAGCTTTCGATGAGCAAGATTTAAAATTACAAGAAGATTTACAAAGGCGTTTTGATGATCCTGCTCATCCTGTTAATATACATTTTAATCACGAAATGATGAAATTAAGACAAGAACAAAATAATTGTACGGGCCCCGATATAGAAAGAATGAACTTATTAATAAATGCCAGCGAAGAATGTCATAAAAATTGGAGTGCTGAGCAAGAGCTTAATGCTAAAAAACAAGAACTTGAATCTTCAAATATTAATCCAAGAACAGATAAGTCTTATAATGCTCTTGAGTCAAGAATGGAAAATAGTAATATTTCTCTGGGCACCAGCATGTCCTCTCTTGTAAATTATGATAAACTTTATGACCATCCAATCTCTTATCAGGACAGAAATCTTAAAGAAAACCCTCCGTCTGTTCAAGAGCAAATGTCCTGGTGTGCTCGTAGAAGTAATGCTGAGTTTGCTCAAGAAAGAAGTTTTATGCAGCAAGATGCTGAAGATAAAAAATTTAATGAACTTAAAAGTAGTATGAAGTTTGAAGAATTTTACGGAAATGGAGAGCATGATTCCAATAAAAGAAAAGAAAATCTTAAAAATGCTGTTCCAGCAAAACTAAATGAACGTGTAAACAATATTATTAAAGATGGTGAAGATAATAATATATATAGAACTGCAAATGGAGAAAATACACGTAATAAAGAAGATTCACGAATAAACAGACCATCTGCTTATGTGTTTGAAGAATTTAACAATAGGAACAAATCAGTAAATAACTTGAATATATCTGAAAAAGATCAGTTAGCTGATTTTAATAAGGGTGATATTTCTAAATATTCAGAAAAAGATAAGGTAAAACTTCCAAGTCAAGAAGAAATGAAGGAAAAATCTCTTTCTCGTGATAATTATGAGAATGAAAAAAATAAATTAAATAAAGATTATAATCAAAAAGTTATCGAAATAGGAACGGCAGAGGCTGATTATAAATATGAGAGAGAAAATCAGCGAATTCATAAGCGTTATGGGCCTAAAAATGAAGAAGAGGAAAAACTTTTTAATCAATTAAGAAAAGAACAAAAAGAAGAAAGCAGGAAAGAACAAGAAAAAGAGAAAAACACTTTATCTTCAAAAGAAAATCGCTGGGATAAAATGTTTAATAAAACAAAAGAATGGGCTAATGATACCGTTTCTAAAATTAAAGAGTGTGGTAATAAAATCAAAGATAAATATAATGATTTAACACACAAAAATAACAAAATAGAAAAAAATCATAATCTGAAACAGGCTAAATCGGTTGAACAAAAAAGAGATGCCTTTAAGAATAGCCCTGAAGTTTCAAGGAGACCTTCTATTAGTAATGCACAACAAAACAATATAAGGAATAATCCGAATACAATAAAAAATGATGACAGGCATCAAAGACAAAATCAATCAAGAGATGAGAGAAATGGATACCATCAGGATCAAAAAGAAAACCAAAGAATGAGCCGTCCTTCGATAAATGTCAGGGCTGAAGAAAAGGCTAATAGTGAACATCATCAGTCAGAAAGACCTCAGAGACCCAAAATTTCTGATGGGCAACCTGAAAAACCTTCTATTCCTGTGGCTAGTAACCATAATATGAAATTGTAAAAGCAAGCTCAAAGACATGTTCTTTGGGCTTGCTTTATATAAAAATTTGAATTTAATTTAAATATAATAATACTGTTAGTGAAACTAAAAAGGCAGGAAAATAATATGAAAAAATTTAAACCAAATAATTCTCAAAATATATCTATGTTATCATTAATATATCGAGTAGTAGGCAACTTATTAATAGGTAAACCGGAAAGTTTTGGTCAGAAAAAAGATTTTTATGATATTCCTATAGACAGGGAAATGCCATCCCCAAAAAATGCGGATGATAAATATTTTAAAGAAAATATAAAGACAGATTTTGTAAGACGTAAGATCTTTTTAGCTGTTGGTAAATTTACAGCTTTATTTTCTATCTTGTTTTTTGGAGTATGGATATGCTTATTCCCTTATATGGGCTATTACAATTCAATTAATGTTGCTGTCTCAAATTTTAAAAATGAACATGGAATAACAAATAGTCAGCCATCTTCACAATCCCCACAACAAACTCAGCAGAGTAATGACAGCAATCAGAATGGAGATAATAATTCTCTGGTTGGTGGATCTTCAAGTTTATTCAATTAAGGTGAAATTATGAAATTATACTGGAAAACACTTTCAGCTCTTTTTCCTACAAAAAAATATAGAGAAGAAGCACAGTCTGAAGCAGATTTTGTTTATCAAAGATGGGATGCACCTCAAGGCGAACCATTAAAAAATAAAGAAGGTGAGGTATTAAGGGATAAAAGTGGAGATACAATAACTGACTGTCCTCCAGACCTCAGGGATAAAAAGCCAAGATTGTTTGGTTCAGAAGAGGGTTACAACATCTCAGGTCGTGTACTTTTAAACGATTTCGTGTATGGTTCAGAATCGCCTGTAATCCCTCTTTTAGTTTTATGGTATCCGTTAGTTAACTATTTTTTGGGAGGATTATTCCCTGTAACAACAGCTATACTTGCTGTAGCTTATATTATGATGATAAATAAAATTATAGATATTCGTAATTATGCTTTCTGGATAGTGTTTTCTGGGGTTTTTGGCTCTTTTTCCCTCAGTTTAATAAATGAAGGAATTAATTTTAAAAATATGTATATGGGGAGTAGTACAGGAACAATTCCAGTCTATTTAATAAATATATTTCATTATATTACTCCGGGAGTTGTTGCTTATCTTTGGACTGTTAAAAAGAGAAAAACCCGTGCATTGTTCCTTGATATGCAAGCAAACTCTGTTAATGCTGAGGATAGGTATGATGAACTTGCCTCACATATGGAAGCTCGTGAAATGCAATATGAAAGAGCTAAAAAAGAACAAGAGGAAGGTGTGCCTTTTGTTCAAATAGGAACAGCCAAAGGTATAACAACTGAATATATGGATGGCTATAGCCCAGATAAAGGTTTGCCTTTTGGTCAAACAATTAATGACTGGAAAACACATATATTAACAATAGGTGAAACAGGTTGTGGTAAAACAGAACTAATAAAGCACCATGCTACTGGAGCTATAGAGTCTGGCTTGGGAGTTGCTGTTTTTGATGGGAAAGGTCAATTAGGTAAAGAATTATGGAGTGTTTATAAAGACTATAACTTTGATTTGATAGAACCTGGATATTGTGATTTTGCAATTATAGACCTCCCGCCTGAGCAGCTTGCATTCACAATTGCTGAAGTTAGTGAAAGTGGAAAAGATAGTGGAGGTCAACAGAATCCATTTTTCACTAATGCAGGTAGAAAATATCTTCTTACAGCATGTATTATTCTTGAATATGCTGTAAGAATGGAAAAAGAAGAGCTTGCTTATGATTATGGTTTTAAAACATGGGAAGAACTGGAAGATGATTATTTATTAAATCAAAAAGAACTTCCACTTCGTGAATACAAGAAAACTGCGGGTTATTTGAATAAAATTTGTAATATTCTTAATAATCCTATTTCAATGTATGGGGAAAATGGAAATCCAGGTATAATAGGCTGGCTTCAGAATCATGATGATGCTAAAAAAGAAGGTATGTTAACAGAAGCTTTTGATTATGTCCGTAATATAGGAACAATGTCTCCTGAAACATTTGCCAATGTCAAATCAACAGTAGATGCCTGGCTTGCTCCTTTATTTTCAAATAAACTGATTTCCGAAACCTGGTGTCAGCAGGAGAAAGGTGTATCTATTAACGGTCCATTATATGGAAAAGGTATAGGTGTATGCTGCCCTCCATCAAAATACAGTGATGCAGGAACACTTTGCACTCAGTTGATAAAAGCTCAACTTGCTAATGCTATAAAAAACAGACCCTCGGACTGGGCTACTAATAATAGTGGTATGAAGCAAATGTTAATGATTATTGATGAAGCACAATCAGTGATAACTAAAAATGTAGAAGGCGAAATTATTCCTATTGCAAGAAGCCTTGGCTGTGCTTTCCTCATAGCAACTCAATCTGTTGATGAGTTTTATAGCCGTTTAGGAAAAGATGCTGCCCTTGCGATGTTGAATAACTTCTTATCATTTTATATTTATCGTTCTTCTGATGAAACCAGACAATGGACAGCTAAAAAACTGGGTTCTATAAAGAAAGCTAAGTTTGAACCTAAAATGCATGGTGTGCCTTTTATTGCGGCTGCTAAGCATCTTTTAGCCCGCCCTTCTTTCGATAGAAATAACCCATCAATAAGAGATTTTGATGAAATAAAAAGAATGTCTGAAAGAAGAAAAACATTTTTGAATACTCAGGACGAGGAAGCCTCAACAATAAACAATTCAGGTATAGGTGAATTTAAAATAGAGATAGAGCCTTTATTAAATGAGTTTGATTTGAGTGTCCATTTATCAACTCCCTATACAGCAATGGCTCAGGTTATGAGAGGTGGAGTATGGAGACGTGATATTATAAAAGTAGCTCCACCTTTAAGTAAAGAAGAGTTAAAAACAAGAATGGAGAAAAGCCAACATTTTTCAATAAAAACCAATTGATTTGTTTAATATCTCTTTATTAAATCATTATTTAAAAGAGATTACATCCGCAATAACACTGAAAAGCTATCTTGGGATAGCTTTTTTTTGTATGAATCAAAAGTGTGTACTTTATCGTTGAATCTTGTTATAATTTTGGAATTAATTCCAAATAATTGAGGTTTGAACTGTGGAAAAAATATCAGTTAATTACTTGTACGATTTAAAATCTAAAGAAAATATGAGGCTTTATTATGCTTGTAAAGAAAGATTTGGTGAAACTCTACCAGACAGAGAGGCTTTTATATCTCAGGTGACAAATGAATTGAAAGAAAAGCTTAGTGGTTTTTCTACAATCGTTATTCCACAAAGTAGTAATGATTTTATTTTTAAAATAGCTTCTGGTTTAAATAAAAATCTGATTATTGTAAAGAAAAATTCAATTGAGAAAATCATAGAAGAAATACCTTCTTTAAAGTTACAAAAAAAAGAAAAGGATTCTCATTTTGAAAGAATAACACAAATGCAAGGATCTTTTAAAATAAATGCTTTAAAGGCAAATCAACGTAAAAAGTATCAATATATATTATTTGAAAAGATCGAAGTTCCTGAAAAAGAAACTTCGATAATTCTGGATGATAGCTGTTTTTCAGGGACAACTAAAGAAGCTTTATCTCAAGCTACAGGTGTAAGTAACTTCATGTTCATTTTTTCAAAATGATTTTTTTGTTTTGCCCCAGCAAAAAAATAAAAAAATTATAAAGTAAACTGAGACACTAAAGAAATATCTATATATATATCTAAAAGAAGGTACTACAGCCTCTGGCAAGCCTTGGGAGACTAGGGTTGTAGAGGATCTGGATCGGAAATTGACTGTTTGATTATCGAAAAATGACTGTCTGATGATCGGAAATTGACTGTTCCATTATCGAAAAATGACTGTATATCATCGGAAAATGACTGTCTGATTATCGAAAAATGACTGTATAAGATCGGAAATTGACTGTCTCTAAAAAATTAAAATGGAAATAGCAAAAAATATAGATTATATATGAAGTATAAAATAATTCGTAAAAACCTCTGTAAAGCTCAGCCAGAGGTTTTTATTTTTTTATCTGCTACGGTATGTTTTTTTTATTATAATTTAATAGAGAGCGATTTAGGAGCCTATATGACCTTTTTGAGCAAAGATAACAGTGTTAAGATAGAAACGGTTTTTCCAAATCCCGTAAATGTGAGAGGGGAGGTTATTTCCTTAAACAGAAATACTTATGTTCTTTCATGGCCTGAGCACGAAGGTATGCCCAATGTTTTTAACAGGACTGCTTTATTTGCAGGCGAAAAAGCATCGGAGCATTATTTTACAGATCATGAGATTGCATCTTATGTAAAAGATTATGAAATTAATTATACAGGTCCCGCACTGGATAAAAAAGATTATCAGGTTTTTCAACTCTGCTTACATGCAGGAAGAGCTTCTGGTGTAGAAATGGGATATCCCATTCGCATATTTCCTAATGAATGGTTTAAAATACTTGGGAGAACAGATAATTCAACATCTCGTGATATATTGTATAACTCACTTAAAAAATTAACGGCAGCGACTTTAAATATTATAAAAAATACAGGAACTTATAAAGAAGAAATAACAGGTAATTTGCTGTCTATGGCTAAAAGAAGTGATATTATTGAAAAAGAAGGGAAATTTATAAGAACAGGAAAAGTAAAAGATGTAAAATGGCTTATAGCTGTAAATCCGTACACTAAAGATTTATTTGTTGATGATATGACATTGCTTGATATACATCGAAGTTCTAAAATAAAAAGCCATCTCGGATTATGGCTGCATGATTTTTACTCTTCACATCACAACCCAATACCAATAGATATAAGAAAATTACATTTACTTTCAGGGTCAAAGATGTCATATAGTCATTTTATGCAATCATTGAAAGAAGCTTTAGTTAAGCTTGAAGAACTTGGCTTTTTGAAAAGCTACAAAATAACAGAAAAAAGTAAAACTGAAAAATTGTTATCTGTAACCAAATATACTAACAGTCCTGTTATCTACAGAAAAAACCTGGCACAACCTGAAATGTCAAAAAATGTCAAAGTTGCAAAAAACAGGACTATGATTTTATGATTGCTTCTTTTTAATAGCTCCATTTTGTATAAGGAATTCAGAAATATCTGTATTGTTATTTAAAATTGAATAATCAAGAGGGGTCATTTTTTTTATGTTGGATCTATTTTCCATATTGGCTCCTTTTTCAACAAGCTTTTTAACCATATTTAATCTTTGATGTTTTACGGCCACATGTAAAGGTGATTCAGATGTTATATCGCTTAATTTATTAACGTCAGCCTGATTTTTTAGCAAAAAATCAAAACATTTTTCAGAATCATTTACAATACAAATTTGTAAAGGAGTATAAGTTTGTTTCTCTGGAATCATGTTTACACCAGCACCTTCATTGTATAAAAAAATAAAGATATCAATAAAGTCTTTTTCAGCCGCAAGATAAAAACTATTTTGAAGTTTTTGTGATAAAATATTGCTATGTCCAGAATAGCTTTTGTTTCTAAGGAAAATCCCTGAAAAAGCTAATTTTTTCACATAGTCTATTTTATTTTCTCTGATACAATATTCAAGAATGTCTATTCCGTTATAAACACAATTTTTTATATCAGTTAAAGATATGAGATGAGAAAAACCTGTAAAATAATCGTTTTTTATGCATGTTTCCAGAAGAGTGAAGCTTGGTTCGGGCGAATCTAATTTTTTTGTCCGATAAGAAAGAAATTCAAAAATTTCATAGTTTTCGTTTAAAATAGCCAATTCAATAGCACTTTGATTCGATGAATCTTCTATATCTACATTAATACCTAAAAGAGATATTTTTTGAACAATATTTAAATCATTTATTTTTATTGCTTTATGCAAAATTGAACCATTTTCTATATATTGCTGAGTTGAGATATTTTTAAATGAAATCCCAATATCTAAATAAATCAAAATCATTTCTATAAACAGAGAACGATTATTATTTTCTAAAAGGAAATTTAAAAAATTTAAACAATCGTTGATGTTTTTTTCGTGGTCAGTTTCTTTTGCTCTTTGAAGAAAAATCTTTTGTTTACGCATCAAAAAACTTATATGACCATCTATATTTTCACTAACCAGTGTGTTTTTTTTATTGCTTAGAAAATATTTAAAACCATTCAGAAAAAAAGAATGATTAATTCCCTTGTAATGTAAAGTTAATTTATCAAAAAGTTCTTTTTGATTTTTTTCAAGCAGAGTGAAAAGTAAATTTTCATAAACCACATTATCTACTGTAGAAGAAAGCTTAAAGTTTGAAGTAATATAATTAATCGCAGCAATGTGGTTTTTTTTAGCAAGGGCGAGTAATTCATAGCTAAATCCGTCTTTATAATTATTAAGATCTTTGTTGACCTTTTTCTGAGAGAATAAATCTATTATTGTATTTTCACTCATTGATTCTATAGCATCAATAAAGTTATAAAAAATATTTAATTTTTGATTAAAAAAAGTATTATCTGCTTGCAGAAGAATCATCCTGTATGCTTTTTCATCGTGACATTTTGCTGCTAAAAACAGAGGTGTTAAAATATCTTTATTCACTTGTAAAAACAAAGTCCTGAAGTTTTTATGCACCAATAATTCTTTTAACAAATCGTAATTTTTCATTTTAACGGCGAGATGAGCAATATTATTCCCTTCATCATCCAGTATAAGATTTTCATCAAGGCCACTATTTGAAAAAAATACATTTATGCTTTTTATAGTTTCTTTTTTATAAAGATTTACATAATACAAAGGGATTTTACTTTCATTATTTTTAATTTTTTGGTTTGCATTCTTATTAACTAATTCACTAATAATATTAACATTGCTTTTCCTCACAGCATAATGCAATAAAGTATTCCCAGCATTGTCTGTATCGTTATAAACAACTGGATATTTGTTAAGAATGGTAAAAGTAGTATATTTATTATTAATCACTGTTCTGAATATAGGAGTTTGACCCATGTGGTTTTTCAAATTCCAGTCACCTCCAGAAGTTAATAATAAAGAAACTATATTGTCGTAGCCGAAATGTGCAGCATAGTGCAAAATAGTATTGCCTGATTCATCAATTCCATTTAATAATTGAGGATTGTTTTTACTTAGTCTTTTTATATTTTTAACTATATTTTTCTCAAAGTCGTGTTTCTGGTTATTTCTTATCTGAGAAAATAAATCGTAAAGGATATCTGAGTCTTCTTTAGAAGACTCAAATAGTTTCCTTATATTGAAAAAATCTTTCATAAATAATGTTTCTCTTTTTGCAGGGATTTACATTATAAATGTATTTGCTTTAATGCCAAAGTCAAATTTTATATTTAAATTTTAGCCGCAATAACTTAAAAAATTTGACTTTAGTTGATACAATATATCAAGAGTTTAAAGTAAGATAGACTTATAGATTTTGATTCTTAAAGAACTTACATTCTTTTCCTTTTTATACTTTCTGTTGTTTCAGTTTTTTGTGCTGTATTCAGTATGATGAATTGTTCTACAAGAGAATGTAAATTAGGGATAAAATCATCTTCAAAGTCAAAGAATTTTCCTTCAACACTATCTTTCAAATAGATAAATCCATTTTTTAATGACTGATTTTTATTTTTTTTAATAAAATCAGAATGTATAAACATATCTAATAGATTATGCAATGGATAATTTTTTAAAACAATTTTGGAATTATAATTCCACTCTACATCTTTAGAAGTATAGAAGAGGAGTTTCTTCTTATAATTCTCAGCCATTAAAAGATTCTTTAATACAGAAGGATTTTTGTTAAAGATAGACATAGCAATATTAAGTTCATTACTATATAGTGCAATTTCAAATATGCTGACCAAAACAGGGCTTTTGTAGCTTAATTCGCTAAAACCCGGATATTCAAAGCATGAGGAAAAATCATTACTTAGCTCTTCATCGTCAAGTAAAGGAGCTATTTCATAATATAATGAACTCATTTTATTCAGCAAGACTAAACTCAATAAAGAAGGTTTATATAATTCTTCCTTCTCATCAGTCATACTGTAAAATTCTTCTTTGTTAATATTAGTAGTATTATTTGTATAGTTGCGTCTTATTTTTTCTCTTTCAAATAAGAAATCCTCTGTGTCTGATTTCTTTTCTTTTTTTATATCAAATTCAGGGTGCTTTAGTATAAGCTTACACATTTTTTCTCTCTTTTTTCTTATTGCTAATCTTAATGGTGATAAACCCTCTGAATCTAACTTGTAAAAAGGTAGATTATTTCTATTAAGCAGATCCTTGAATAGATGTTTATCATTGAGTTTTATAGCAATATGCAAAAGAGTTTCGCCTTTAAAATCAGCAAAAAGGACATCCTCACCATAAATTTGAATAAGAGTGTCTGTGTCTATAACTTTTTCTTTCCAGTTTTCAATAACAGATGATTCAATTTTCATAAAGCCTCCTAAATGAAAAATGATTATTTCATAAATTGATAAGTAAAGTCAAGCTGTATTGTTTGTATAATATACAGAAAATCTACTTTAAGTGATAAACCGTCGCTGAAGGGAATGAATTCTGAAAGTTATGATAAAATATATATTTTTATTTTCCATTTTTGCAGAAATAATTGAAATTAAGTAAAAATAATAATATTAGAATATAATAATAAAAAAAGAAGTAGAAATATAATGGAGTATTAATGAGTAAATTGATAAAAATAATAAATTACACAAAAGAAGGGAAGGTTATAAAGAGAAATAAGTTTAATTATGAATCAGACAGCCTAAAAACAGAAATTCTTATTGACCGGAATATTATTCTTTTTGTAAATAGTGAATCAGATTATGAAGTTTTTGTCTTTTTAAACGGTAAATGTGTTAAAAAAGAAGATTTTGTTAAAAACATCCAATCTTTAAATATTGATATTCCTTTTATAAAAATAAATAGTTTTAAAATAGTAATAGAAAATGAAAAAGAAAAAGATGAAATTATTATTTTGGAAGAAAATAAAAAAAGTAAAATACACTATAGTGAAAATATAAAAAATATTACAGAAAATGTTTTTCAATATCTTGAATATGTATGGGATGAAAACAGCACCTGGAATAATATAATAAAAGATATGGTTATCTTTGAGGAAATGGATGTTGTAGAATTTATTGTTGAAAAAGGCCGCATTGATGATGTAGATTATTTGAAAGAAATATTTCCTATTAACAATAAGTTTATATTTACTCTAAGATAAAGAGAGGATGTATGCCGAATTTTTTCATAAAAAGCACTTTTGCCGAAGCTGATTTCCTGATAAGAAAGCCTCTTCACAGTATTACCGAAAAATTACACGGACCTGTAGCTGAATTGAGAGATCATACAAGCGGAACAATGGCTCATTTCTTTGCAAAAAACCCAAAAACTGAATTTATGTTAGATAAGCTTAGTTACTTATGGGAAAATGGAGTCAAAAAAGAAGAAGCAGATAGCTATGGAAAGTATGCTGTAGAATATCTTATTTCTTATTTAGAGAAGAAAATTAAATTTGTCAAAGAATACAATGGCATTTTTGATGAGGCAAGAATTAATTCCTATGCTGGAAGAAGTTTTGGTCATATGGGAGAAAAAGAGGTTTTATGTATAAAGAACATCCTTGATTGCATAGGCTCTATGCTGCCTCAATATGAATTTATGCAAAAAAAAGGTATTGATGTTAGAATGAAAGAAGTGTCTGAATTGTTAAATAATGTTGTGAAGTTCGAAGAAAAATATTATGGTTTTATTATTGAACAACAAACAAGCAAAAAAGAAATAGAAAATGTTTTGGTGCCTGATGAACCACTTCTTTCTTCTAAACCTAAAAAGAGATTATGATGTTAAAAAAACCTGCTATGCAGGTTTTTTATTAAATAAATTAAGGCTAAAAAGATAATAAATTATTTACTATAATCTTCTTCTTGCAGGTGCAGATATATTATCAGAAGTATAGTTGTTTTGCTTTTGAATATAAGTATTTTTTTGAATGTGGTTTTTCTCAAGTTGACTTCTTAAACCCACTGAAAAAGGATCTATAATTGCATATTCTTCAAGAACATCAACGATTTTCAGTTTGCTTATGTCTGTGTAATTCTTCTTTTTAGGGTGAGAAAAATTAGGTTTATTGTAATGACTAAAATGATAAACAAAGTTCATGAAATCTATGTTTACATTATCATGAACATTAAAATCAAAAAGGTTAACAATATAAATTAATGCTTTCATATAGTCATCCGGTGTAGAAATGTTTTTAGATTTCTTTTTAATTTGATAACAATCGTCATCAATATTATGTTTATTCATAAAAAAACTTAAAAGATGATTTGAAGGCATATTCTCTTTTGAGCCGTCAATATAATTATATTTTATAAGTGTAAACTGTTCTTTTTTTAATTCTTCATTTTTCGTAATAAGATTGAAAAATTTATATTTTTTTAGAGCAAGGGCCATTGTGTAAAAACTAATTAAAAACTCTCTGCTGTAATCACCCATTAAATTGTCTATTTTATTATGTGCCTTTAGTTCCTTATAAAATTTAAATTTTATGTTGTCACTTTTGTCACTATTTAGAAAAGCAGAAATAAGTTGAGAACAATCGGCAGTAACTCCATGAGATGGTTGAAAATAGATTTTTGGAACAAATTCTTTAACCAATTCTATATTACAATTTTCAAAAGCAAGAATAGCTATTTTTTCTTTATGATGTGCTTCAGGAGGATATTTAGCTAAATAATAATCATACTTTTTCTTATTCATTTTATGCAAATAAAAAATAGCAGGGTGAACTGCATTTTCAGTATGTTGTCGAAGTTGCTTTTTTTCCTTATCTTTTAGAATCTCATCATAAAGAATTTCTATAATCTTCTGATCATCGGTTTTATAATATTCATAAAATTGCGGATAAACAGATGTTTTGTTATCTGAAGAAAAATGATTGTAGATAAACTTTACATTTTCATAATGAAGATTGGATATACTTGAGCTTAGTAAAGATATTTTAGATCTTATATATAAATCCTTCTTTATATATTTAAACAACCCCTTTAGATATGCTTCATTTTGATACTGGCAACAAATTGTAAAAATCTTAATTTCCTCTTCAACATATTTTGCTATTTTTCTTGTGCACAAAGAATAGTTGTTTTTCAAAAGGTATAAGAAAGTCTTTAAATTTCTTGAAATTAAACTTTGGAGCAGTAAGTTTTTATATCCTTTTTTAAAATAAATATCGTAATCTGGATTTGCCTTTAAAAATTTAACGACTGATAAAAATTCACCTTTTTCTATCATTACAAAAGGATCAGATTCTATTTTCGTATGCTTTTCAAGGAATTTTAAGCATTCTGATGATTTGTAAAAGAAAGCAAACTCAAGAAGAGAATATCCTTGTATTGATGTATAATTAAAAGGTAAACCTTTTTGGATAAGTTTTTGCAATAAAAGACAATCATCATTTTTAATGACGCTAAAGATGATGGCTTGCATTTTTTTTGAAGCAAAATTGATTGGGTAATCGTAATCTAAAAGATGATTTACTATAGCATCGTTTTTATTGCGGTTATAGAAAGCAATTTCTACAATATTATATCCCGCTTTGTTAACTGAATTTTTGTTAACTTTTCTATTTATAGTAAATTCTTCTACTGCATTGAGATTATTTGCTTTAATAGCCTGAAATATACTTTTGTAAGACATAAAAATCCTCAATTATTATTGCTTTTAAAGAGAATAGCATTCCGAAAAAGCAAAATCAAAAAAAGTAATTTTTAAATGATTAGATTGAATGAAAATTAAGCTGTTTTGAACTTTGAGTTGGTAAAAATGGAATTTATTTGCATTTGTGTGTGAAAAGTTATATAGATAGGTAAATATTGAATGGAGGATATATGTTACCTAAAAAATTAAATAATGTTGATGAATATGAAAAATTAAACTTCGAAGCATGGACGGAAATGTTTTTGTTAAATTATTACCTTGTTTTGGAAGAATGTCTTATCAATATAGAAGATCTTTATAAAAGAAAGAGTCTGTTATCCTCGTTTAAAATTGTGACTGAGCCAACTCGTTTAATAGTTCATGCCTATGATGTGTATGGTAATCCTATAGAAGATGAAGATTTGCATTCTCAATTAATTGCTAATGTGGGTCCTTTAGTTATAGGTGATGAAAGACTTTTAAAATTATTCTCTCTTTTCGCTACCATTAAGCGCCCAGAACGATATGATTTATATAAAAATATTGTGGGGCATGAATTTTACAATCGTATTGTTGATTCCTGGAAGGAAAATATAAGTATAGATATATCTAATATACCTAAAAAAACCTATGAAGATGTGACTTATCCTCTCTATCTGGTCTCTAAAGAACAGGTCGAAAGTGATGAACTTAAAATAATGAAAGAAAAATTTATGAAATTAAATTCAAGATTTGCTTATTTAAAATGTCAGCAATTCTTTTTGGTAATAGATAATTTATTTAAAAAGAATGAAAAATTGACTTCCGTAGCAATACTTTTCGATGATAATAATCAACTTGAAGTTAATATCAATTTTAAAGAAGAAAATACCCAATTAGATCAGGAGTCTGCCAGTAAAATAACGCCTTTTGTTATGGAGGCTCTTAATGTGTTAGCTGAAAGAGGGAAGCCTCTCATTTTTGAATCAGATAAACTCAAAGAGGGGTATCTTGAAGCTTACGGAAATATTCTTAAAATAACAGGAGTTGATCCTCAAAACGAGGAATTAAATGAACTAATGCAGATGATTATTGAACTTTAAAAAATCAACTAATAAGTAGTGTTAAAAGGTGATTAATGATATAATAAATTAATGGCCTTTTTTAATGGGAATAAAAATGGAATTTTTTAATCAAACAGATCTCGACTATATCGTAAAATCAGCGCAGCAATATGAGTTTTTAGTTTATAATTCAATAATTGCTGAAATAGAAAAAAATATTTTATCTTTACAAGCTAATGCTGAACCTGAAATTTTATTTAAATTTAATAAAAAACATTGCAGCTTAACTATTAATAATGATGGTCAAGAAACCATTAATCTTTTGGCAGTTCAAGCAGCAGAGTGGGAAGAAGAGTATGGCCCGATGCATATGTATACAGAATTAATTGGAAATATTGAAGAAATCTATTTTTCTTTCGAATGTATGCATGATACAAAGATGCAAGACAGATTCGAAAACTATAGAAAAATACTGCTTAATTTGAATGAAAAGTTTGAATCATTGTCCAGAGAAACAATAGAGAATCTTTATTTATACTGGAAAGAAGGGAAAGATTTCGATTATAATCATCATACTAAGACTTTATACGAATTACCTGTTGCTATTCCTAATGAAAATATGGCAAGAAAATTTGATAAATGGAATCAGAGTTTTCATTATCAAGAAAATACTGATGCTTTTTTATTAAAAGTAGCAAGTACGATTTGTTATGAATTAGAAGTAAATTTTAAACTGGAAAATCAAAAAAACTTTGTTAAAAAAGAACTTGCAGAAATGCCTCTTATAAAAGAAATTGATGCTCAATTCCCTTATAGTGCAAAAACTTTAAGCTCAAAGATTAAAGATTATTTTAAATACAACAGAAATATTGATTTCAATCAACTTGATGAAAATCCCAGTATAAGAAGTAGCCAATATTTTAAAATAATATCAGATATGGCAAACAGTCCCTCAGGCATAAATGATATTGATACTTTACAATTGCTGATAAAAGTAGAGAAAGATCTAATTCAAAAAAATATCAATAATCTTGATATATTACCTTCCATGAAAAAAAGAATTTAATTCGTAAAATAAAAGAAGGAGCTTTACTGGGATAAATTGTAAAACGATAAAAAAGGTCTAGTGACCTTTTTTATTTTAAGAAAAAAAAGTGTTAAAAAGAATACTTGCTATTAGCATAACCTTTAAATTTAGAAGCATACTCTTCGGAAATCCATTTCTCAATTTCTTCTTTATTCTTGGAAAGAATAAAATCCTGAAATTTTTGAGGGCTTGAAAAATCCGCTCTAACTGATTCAATAAATTTACCTAATTCCGTAGTTAATTCTGGAATTCCTGTAATTTTACTTACTATTTTACCATTGAACATATTTTTAAATTGTTTATGTTTATCTTCTTCATCAAGTATTTTTTGTAATTTTTTAGAAAAATCGGGGAAATAATTGATAGCTTCTTGAAACCAATATTCTTTATTTCTGTAAAAGGGAGTTATTGATTGAGAATCATCTTTCCTGATTTTATTTCTTTCAAGAAATAATGCATAGTTCTTTCTTTTTTTATCTCTTGCTCTTTGTTTTGCATTGCGACTTTCCAAGCTATATAAAACTGGGTCAAAGTATTTTCCTGATTCAACAAATGAAAAAATTTCTTCAAGGTTATTGAAGCCTTTTTTGTATCGTTCGCTATCAAAGCCCAAAAAATCCAATGCTTTATAGTAATCCATTGTAATATTTACAACATCTAAAAATTTACCGTCTTTTATTAATTGATAATTTAATCCGGCATTACCAAATTTTAGCCCCATATTACCAGCAATAACTCCAATAAAATTACCTAAGTCATTATAACTCAAATAATTATCAGTAAAATCAAAATTCAAATTTGGAGTTACAACAATATCTATTTGAAAAGAAGCTTTATCTTTACTTAATGTATAATCGAAAGAAAATTGGGGGTAGGAGTGGTAGCATTCCTGAGAATTAAATAAACTATGAACCAGACTTTTGGAGGCTAACTGAGATTTAATAGTAAAAAACTCATCTTTTCGTGCTTCTTTATTTTTATTACAAAAATTATCCCAAAAGTTATTTACGAATTCTACATACTCATTCTCACTTAAAATAATATCCAGGTCGCCAAAATTTTGCTTCTCACGATAGTATGTAAGAGATTTTATTTGGGCTTTCGGAAAAAAAGATTTTAATGTTGCTATAACATTTCCTTCAATAATTAAAAATTCTTCTTTCTCTTTTCTTTCTGTATTAACTGTTTTTAATGCATTCCCACCCATTATAGCTCCATTGTTTTTATATTCTGTTGCAAAGCTAATTCTAACTGCAACAAAAATTTTTCTTCCATTATATTTATATGTGATTTTATTTTATCATTAAAATGGTAGCTTGTCTCTTCAAGAATTTTTTTTATTTGAGGAATATTATTTTCATAAATTGGATGTTGATAATGTATGAGTAATTCTATCATTTCTGGATTTTTATTATCGATGGCTTTTTGAACTAGATTTTCTTTTATAGAAGATAATGTTTGGATCTTTTCTTTAAATAAATATAGTTTCACTTGCTTTATATCATCGTGATCTACAAGGTGATATAGCCAAGTCTTTCCTGCATATTTTTCTGGGTGAATTTTTTTATCTTGTTTTGTACCAATAAGAATATTGATTCTTTTTCTAACTTGCTTATGCCAGTAATCTTCGATAATCTGCATTTGAATTTTAGTATAATCATTATCCAATGATAATATAGACATAGTGAGTTCTTTGGCTTCTTTTTTTGCTAGTAATTGATTTTTTTGGTGGATGTTAATTTTATCAGCATGACAAAAAATAGCATCCTCTATATCAAGAATACCATCTATAAGTTTTTTTTCTTCATTGCTCAATATCGTATCCATAATTATGAAGCCCACCCCACAATTGGTCACTTTTTAATCATTGTATATCCTTTTTTTTTAAAAGACAAATAGTGACACCATAAGTTAAAGAAAAATCTTAATCGCTGTATTGTTTGTTTTTTCAAGATTACATTTCATTTGATAAACTAAAAAAAATTGTAAATTGACTAAAAAATATTATATTTTAGAATAGAAGAAAAAGTAGAAGAGAGATTAAAATGAGTAGAAGTTCAAAAAGAATCTGGTCCCCAAATGTTTCTTTAGAGGATGGAGTCAGTTTGGTTCTTAACTTTTTGATAAGAAGTAGAGAGAAGAACATTCTGACAAACACAGCTCCTAAAGTATATAAAGTGTTTAAAAAGGAAGGACTTATTCCTGTTCGTGATTTTCAGGAAGTGTCTTCTTTTTTAAAGTTTTCTAAAAATGATACTCCAGAAACGGATCGCGCTAAAAATTCAATTGTAAGGCTTCTTTCAGTCTGCCTGAAATCGCATTTTCATTGGTTTCCTAAAGGAATAATAAAAAATGAACCTTATGTTTTTACTATCCCCGATTTATTAAATCCAGATGTTTTACAATATGGTCTTATTTATTATGTAGAAGAAAATGGGAAATATTATTCTTTACTTGTTGCTGACTGGGATATGGAACATACAGTTGTTAAAAAAAATAAAGTTTATAGTGCGGATATGACCACAATTATTCTCTCTCAGAATAGCTATAAGTGGTTGAATTTAAAACATTGGAGAGAATTAAAAACAAATATAAGTATGGAAAACAATCTACTTAATATTAAAAATCTTGAAGGAAAAAAGGAGATTTTCAATAGTGTGCATCTGATCAAAGAAAAAGATAATTTTCCTTTTGGTAATTTACTAAACTACCCAATAGATGTGAAAGATGATGTGAGTTATGCTGGTGGTGAATGGGCTAATGGAATAAAAAGTTGGTTTATTCCATTCGGCCTAGATTGTGAACTTGTAAAAGAATATATTGATTTTATAATAAAAGAAAAGAATAAGATCGCTGGAAAATAATTTTAAATAGCATATAATTTATGGATATGTTTAATAACGAATAATGGAGTCAGATAAATGAGAAAGATCGTATACGATGTGGAAACAACAGGTCTTGAATGTAAAAAAGGTGACAGAATAGTTGAATTTGCAGGTGTGGAAATTATTGATGGTAAAATAACAGGTAACCATTTACATCTTTATATAAATCCTGAAGGTAAACTTGTGGGAGAAACTGAGAATATTCACGGACTTTCTGATGAGTTTCTTAAGGATAAACCTTTATTCAGAGATGTAATGCCTCAAATTATAGAATTTATGAAAGATTCTGTTGCTATTGCCCATAACGGCAAAGTTTTTGATGAAGAATTTGTAAATTATGAAATGAGAGCTGCTGAAAGCCCTGTAAGTTTTTGGGATATCTTAGCAGGAACTGAAGATTCTCTGGTTATCGCTAAACAAATTGATCCCGGTAGTAGAAACCATAAAAATCTCGATGCATTAGCAGACAGATACGAAGTAGATAGATCAAAGCGTATTAAACATGGAGCTTTAATAGACTGTGAAATTTTAGCCGAAGTATATCTTAAAATGACTCATGGTATTGACCTTGAGATTGTGAAAAAACTTGAAAAAGATATCCCCAGAGATCCTGTTCGTTTGCTAAAAATAAGTTCTGGTGGTCTGCCAAAAATAAAATTGTCAGAGAATGATCTTCAAGAACACGAGAATTATCTGGATAAGCTGCAAAAAAATAATATTGTTCCTGTAGAAAGAAAAAATGGTAAAACAGGAATGAAAATTTAATGCTTAAAGATATTATCTTCAATTTAAAAGGTCAATATTTTGACGATATAAAAGCTGGAGTAAAAACTGAAGAATATAGAATTTATAAAGATTTTTGGAAGAAGAGACTTGAGGGGAAAGAATATAAAAATATTATTATAAAGAAAGGTTATCCTGCTAAAGATGATATATCGAAAATAATAATTATTCCCTGGTCTGGCTATGTAATAAAGGAAATTACTCATCCTGAGTTTGGTGAAAAACCCGTTAAGGTTTATGCCATTAAGCTAAACAAAAAAACTGATTTATAGTCAAAATAAAAAAAGAGGGATCTCCCTCTTTTTTATTGTTTGTGACAACTAATTAATAACAAGGAACACCAGCGACAGTAGCACCAAGTATCGTGCCTGCTGCTACTGTACCAACTTTACCATAACCTTTCCCGAATAATGATCCTAAAGCTCCACCTGCAACACCACCAATAAGCTGGCTCATACCCTGATTTTGACAATAAAAACTTTGAACTTGGTTGGTTTGAGTATTGTTATAATAATTGCTATTAGTATGTTGTTCTGTATATAAATAATCGAGATTGTTTGACTGAGTATTTGCTGAAATATTATTATGTATAAAAGGTCTATTTATAGAATTATTTTGAGCATAATTTTGTTGATATTGAGGGGCTGAGTAATCCTGACTTACATTACCATTTACAGAACCTGGATATGCGTCAGGATATATAGCTGCACATCCTGTTAAAAATAAAGGCAAAAATATGATAATATGTTTCATAATAACCTCCTTTGACTTGTTTTCTGAAGTATATTACAAAAAATAAATAAAAACAAATCAAAAACTATACAAATTGAATAAAATAAATATAATAAAGTTAAAGTAATATTAAATAAAATAGATTTATCTTATTATTTAGTGTTATTCTTTTTTTCTTTTACCTTATCCTAAGGAGTTTATTATGAATCTTTTAAAAGAACATTTTTTTACTCATAAAAATCAAGATATGCCAGAAAAAGAATTTGCTTTGAATAATCAGAAAATAAAAGAAGCCAAATTAAAAGAAAAAGGTATTTTTTATTTCAGTCATTGGCCTATCTCTGATAATTTCACTGAAAAAAAACTATTAAAAATAGTAGAGTCTTTAGCAGAATTCCTTGAACAAAAAGAAATACCCTATGATGGAATAAGTGTAGAACAAGACGATGTGAAAGAAGAGCCTTTATTAGTAGTTCATATGGACAGAGAAACTCGTGCCCTTGACTTAGGTGAAGATTTTCCTACTATGTTTATGAACTTGGATGTTTTAAGAATAATATCAGGGAAATATAAGCAATATGAATATAAATAAAGACAAAACTGAAATGAATGATGATGAAGATATAAGTATTCTTATAAGGGAGTCTGCTATTAACAAAAAGACTCCTGGGTTATTTTCCGACAGTAAAAATATTGAAGAAATTATAAGAATAAGTAAATTTAAAGAATTTAAAAAAAATATTATTGAATGTTTTGATGATTTTATTGTTTCAAAAAGGGAAGCATATAGGCTTTCTTGTAAAAAAGGTTCTTCAGATAGAGCAATAAAAGAAACAATGGATTATTATCGTTCTTTGTACATATCAAAAAATCCTGATCTTGATAAATTGTATAGACTAATCCAAAGAAATAAAGTTATTGATTTCCCTAATCAATATCCTTTTGGCACTCAAGATTATTTTGAGTATCACGAGTCAGGAACATTAGCAATGGAAATTAATACTATTTTATCGCATGTTGTAAATAAACAAGAATCTGTGTTTGATGAATCTGAGAAAGAAAAAATTAAAATTAGTAGAACCCATGAGTGGATGACTTTGGAAGAAGCTAATGCTTCTAATTTTCTTGAAGAAGAAGAAAATGATAAGATAAGGTATGAATTAGCATTACAATCCTGGGTGCTTATAGTTTCTTATACTCACGATGTTGACTACCTTAAAAGAAATATTCATCCAGACAATATAGAACTTGCAACAATAGATTGTTTGATGAACTTTCCTGAAAATAAATATGCAGATAAACAAAAATTTATCAGTGGAATAAAAAGACTTAATATAGCTGATGAAAAAATTATAAACCGTATATTAAATAAAAAAGAACAGAGAAAGATCAATTTTAATAACAGAGAAAAAATGTATTCAGAAGTTAAAAGTGTAAAAAATGATTTTAATACTAAATCAGCAAATACTGCAACTATCCCTTCTCTTAAGCAATTGAAAGATAAAAGGAATTCATAGTTTTTTAAAAGTAAGTAAATTTTTTGAATTTTTACTCACAAGTAAATATTATAATAGAGCCAATCTCCATACCTTGCAAAATAAATAATTTAGCAGGCATTATTCTCAATAGTAGATATATTTTTGATTTGGTAGAAAATATAATCTACTATATTTTTTTAGCATAATATTTAGAGGTGATGAAATGAGTAAAGATGAAGTCTTTTTGCCTGATCTTTCAGGTTTAAATAAGAAAAATTCTAAGAGTGCTAAGAACTCTGAAAATGCTGTCTCTAAAAAAACAGAAATAATGCCTGAACATTTAAATAAGAAAGCTCTAAAAAAATCAGAAGAGCCTACTAATGATATTATTAAAGATATATCCACTAATAAACCTGTAGCTAATAAAGTAGCGGATGAGCCGATTACTATAGCAAACTTTCTAAAAAACCCGGTATTACCTAAATTTATTGATGAAACCCCTGAAAACGATGAAAAGATTTTGGATAAATTTTCATCCAACGGTGAAAATATTAGTTCTCTTCTTAGTATAAGAGATAAGAACAAAGATAAAATATCCATAGAGGAGTTGAAAAAAAGTATAGTAATACAAGAACCTATGAATATAGGGCAACGTATTTTAAAAATATTCAAATAAAATTTGCTATCTCAAACTTAAGCAGGCATAATAATTTTGTTATCTTTTGTGTTTTATATTTAGGAGAAATTAGTTTTCTCCTTTTTTTTGTCTTAAATAAATAGTTACAATACATATTGACAATAACAGTATTTATTGTATTTGTATATCAGGGGGTGAATATGAGTGATAAAAAACAAAAATGGGGTGTAGAAGAGTTTGTAAAAATTTTAAACGATCAAGCACCACTAAAAGAAAGGGACGGTGAGGATAGCAGGAGGACTAATGAGTGGAATGTTCGTTTGTTGAGACATTATGCGACAGAGAAGGCTATATCCAGACCTTTAAAGGAGGGTAGAAAGGCATATTACACAGAAGAACATCTAAGAGAAATTCAGCTATTGTTGCAGTCTCAATCGATGGGGATGTCTTCTAAATTTTATTCTTCAAATAGTGAAAAGATACGATCTTCTTTAGATTCATATGTTAGAAGCAATTCTTCGTTGCCAGGGGGAAATGGTTTAATCGCTAATTCTCTCTCTGCTTCAAGTCAATTAGGATTTATTGATGATGAGCTTAAAAAGAAGAAACAAAATATATTATCAGTTCTTGACAGTATGAATGGAGGAGTCGTAAGCTCACAATTTCCTACAGAGATGAAAGGTAAAGCTCCGAATACTGAAGATGAGTATCTTTGGAAACATATAAAGATAAATGATTATCTTACCATTCAAATAAGAGAAGATAATATTGATAAAAAAGATGAAATTATAAAATTATTAAACAATATGAGGTGATACATGAAAAATACTATAAAAACAGAAGTAATATTTGAAAGTCCTTTAATTAAAGGTGCAAAGGCAAAAAAGAAAAAAATAAATGCATTGGTTAAATTTAGTTTAGAAAATAAAAATAAAACAGAGAACAGAAAGCCTCTTAATATTACATATGTTATAGATACTTCAGGATCTATGAATGGATTCCTGTCATATCAAAATAATATGGAAGATGTCTTACTGGGTCAGCTATATAATAATAATAATAATAATAATAATAGTTTAGATCCTTATTTAAATGTAAATAAACAAACAACAGGGACACCTTTAACCTTCCCAAATACATCACCTACGACTCCTTTTAGTCCAGAGCCTACTCATCCTGTAAGGCCTGTTAATAATAACAGATATGGTTATTTCAATACAGGTAAAACTCAACTGGCTTTAGTAAAAGAAGCTGTTATTCATTCCTTAAATTATTTAAAAGAAGAAGATACTATATCAATAGTTTCTTTTGATACTTTATCACATGTTTTAGCCGAAGGTTTAACTATAAAAGATAAGTCTAAAATTATTATGATTATAAATAATCTTTCAGCATCAGGCTCGACTAATTTACTGGCGGGCTGGAAAGACGGTGTAAAATGCATAACAAATACGATGAGTAAAAATTCTTTGAACAGGATTGTTTTATTAACTGATGGTGAAGTTAATAGATTGGGTAATGAAAACATTCCTGAAGCTGTAAGAAAAATTAAAGAAGCTGGAATAAGCACATCCGCATTTGGTGTTGGTCTGAGCTATAATGAGGATTTACTTATGTCCATTGCAGAAAATGGAGATGGCAACTATTACTACATTAAGGAAACCGGAGATTTTAAAAATCTTTTCTCTGATGAGTTTGAAAATGTTAATAATATTATGGCTAAACAAGTTAAAATGTGTATAAATGATGAAAGTATAATTTTATTGAACGAATTTAAAAAAGCAGATAATTTTTATCATTTACCAAATATTTTAAAAAATAAGTCTTTGGAATTATTAATTACATTATCAGTAGATTTGGAAGAGTATACCGCTCAGGAGTTGACAAGTAAAAAATTCACTATTATATATCAGGATAGGGATTCTAATGAGTGTAAAGAAAATATTATAATAAACATTCCTGTAGTTGATAAAAAAGATAAATTCACTAATAAAGAAGTGAAGGAAAAGATAATTTTGAATGAAGTTGCTAAAAATAAGCAAAAGATAGCGAAGTCATTAGATGAAAATAATTTTGACCATGTTTCTGAGTTATTAGAAAAATCTAAATTTTTTGCATCAGGGTTATCGGGTCAATTACAGACAACAGCTCTTAATTCATTAGCCGTTTTAGAAAATTCAATGGCTTGCAAGGACTATAAAGGATTAAGAAAATCTTCTTTGTATGATTCTTACAACTTAGTAAGAGGAAAAGAAAGATAATATTATAATATAAAAGAAGAGGGTTATCTCTCTTCTTTATTTACCGCTCAAAAGATTTATTTTTGATTAGAGTGGATAAAATACAAAATGAATAACAAAATTTGTTGGATCAATGTGGGAATTTTGGAAGATGAACATTATGCCAAGGAAAGGTTAAGGAGATTCATAGAAAACTGGAATTGGGATATTTATAAACCTACCGAAGAAACTAAAGAAAGTAGCACACCCCTTTTATGGCCTTGGGTTTTAGAGAAAATACAAAAAAATCCGTTGAATAATGGCATAAAAACTGATGATATTAACAGTGTGACAGTTAAAGCAAGAATTGTTATAGCTGCTGAGAGTCCTAAAGAATTTGATAATTTGGTAACTCAGCGCGATCAAGAAAAGACCCTTGATATTATATTTACAGATGTTGTTATGCCTGGTGAAGAAAATGGATTACAATTTGCATCTCGCTGGCAAAAAAGTAAAGAAAAACCAGTAATCATTGTTGTTAGTGCATATGAAGACAATGCAGTAGAAGCATTTAATATAGAGGTTGCAGATTACATAGTAAAACCTGTAAGAGCTGAAAGACTCGCTCAGGCACTACACAGAGCATTAACCAAAAAAGCAACTCAAGATGTAGGAGATGCTGACTGGGCTAAACCTATAATGGATGCTATACATAAAAGCAATGAAGATATTCTGACTGTATCATCCAGAAATAAATTAATAAATATTCTTTTAAAAGATATTATATATTTAAGATCAGAATTTAAATATACAACAATAAGAACTAAGAATAAAGAATATCTATCAGAAACATCCATTAAAAAATTTGAAGAAATTTATCCTGAAAAATTTGTAAAAATATATAGAGGTCTCCTGGTGTCATGGGATTATATAGAGGGAGTGACTCATGAATCAAGAAAAACTTCTGGTGGAGATATAAGAAAAGGTAAAAAATGGTTTCTTAAATTGAAAAATTTAGATGAACCGCTTGAGGTTTCAAGAAGACTGTGGGGAAGCATTTCAGAGATATTAAATATTAATCCTTTTATTGCTTATAAAAAAGATTTCATAGAAATAGATAAGAAAAGTATAGAAGAAGCGAAAAAAAGGGTTAAGAATTATAAGCTTGAGGATTAATTAATTAATAAAATAAAAAGAAAAGGAGAACCTTTTCTTTTTATTATTTACAAAGGAGAAACAGGTGTTTCTGTGGTTGTTTCCTCTTGAAATTTTTCAATTTGTTTTTTATAAATATCAGCCCATTTCCTTGTTTCCAAAGTTCCATCACCAGTTATGCTTTTTTCATGTTGTACAACAGAACATACCCATTGAGGTTTCCGGCTGGATACAGGAATATTTTTATGTAATTCAATAGCAAAAGAAATAGGTTTGGTTAATTTATTAGTTCTTGCAGTCTGTACAGCAGAACTAAACGAACGAGCATATAAACCCTCTATCCCGCCAGCTTTCTTATTTAAACAAAGTGAGCTATCTATTCTGGTGCCAAGTAATGCTGCATAAATCCAATTAGCAGTGTTTTCTTCATCTTTTTCTGAGTTATATGCATCACCTAACATCCACATTGCTGGTGTCAAACCCTGATTCGCATATTTTTTAAGTATCTCAATAATAATTGTCTTGGACAATACATTACTTTTAATAAAGTTTTGTGCTGTCCCGTAATTACCGTTATCCATAAGATTGTATAGATAGTCTACATTTGCTTTTTCTTCTTTGGAAAAAACAAGTTCAGTAGATGGAGAGTTTTTCTCTGTTTCAGCAGCAAAAGAAAAAGGTGCCACCAATAATAAAAATAACGTAATATATTTAAACTTATTTAGCATACATCCTCCTTATTCAATAAAAAGATGAATGCTATAACCTTCATCATTAACAATGATTTTTTCTTTCATTTTTGAAATTTTTTCTAAGGAATATTTATTACTCATAATGAGATTATACATTGCATTATCGCATTGTTTTTGTAACAAAGGTATATATTCTTCAATGTTTTTTTTCAAAATAAAAAGCAAAGTCTCATTATCCAGCTCAAAGATACCTGTTGACCAAAAACTTTCCATATTAGGATATTGATCACGATTAGGAGAATGTAAATGAATTGTTTTCTTACATGCTTCGGCATATTTGCTGCTTAAGACAATTCTCAGCAAATTCCATGTGTTAGGTTGTGATGTGATAGCAGTTTCATTTGTCCATTTCTGATATTTACTGCGTGTTTCAAAAAATGAGTCTTTCATAGAGCACTCCTTATTTATGATCAGAGATATAACTTATAAGGATATAAAATAAATATATCCTTCAATAAAGATAGTAGAAAAAATAAATATTTTCAATATTTATTCGCTTATTTTTGACAATGTGGGCAATAAAAGGTTGAACGTCCTGCCTGTTGGATTTTTTCAATAGCTTGACTATGACATGATGGACATGTTTCTTTTTCTTTACCATAGACTTTATGACTTTTTTGATACTCGCCAATCTCACCTTTTGCTGTTCGATGATCCTGTAAAGTAGAACCGCCCATTCTTATACCTTCTGATAAAATATGAATGATGTTTTTTCTTAGTAAGGAAGCGTCTATAAGTGAAATTGCTTTACAATCCCGAAGTGGGCTTATTTTTGATGCGAAAAGAGCTTCGCAAGCGTATATATTTCCAACTCCTGCTACTAATTTCCCATCCATTAAAATAACTTTTATGTTTTTCTTTTGCTCTTGTAAATCTTTATGAAATTGTTTTGCAGTCCATAAAGGATCAAAAGGTTCGTATCCTATCTTTTGAGAACTGGGAGGCTCTGAAGATTCGCCTTCAGTCCATGCAACAATTCCGAATCTACGAGGATCTCGAAATCTCAACATGGTATTGTCAGTAAAGTAAAGTTCCAAATGATCGTTTTTATCTTTATCAGGAGCAATTTCCCCTTCATCAAATAAGCGAAGTTGACCTGTCATTCCTAAATGAAGCCATAAACACCCTTCTTCAAAAATAATGGCCGGCCATTTCGCCCGCCTTTTAACACCTTTTATTTTTTTGCCTATAAGGTTGTCAAGTTTTTGGACAGGAACAGGTTTTCTCCATGCATCTTTATAAAGTTTATAATGACTTAAGGTTTTTCCTTGAAGTTCTTTTAAACCACGAACAACTGTTTCGACTTCTGGTAGTTCAGGCATGATTACTCCACTCCATATTAGTTGAAAATACACTGTGAAGTTCACAGCCTTTTCTTTCTAAAGGAAAACCTGCTCTTTTCACCCAAGATATAATATTGTAGTTGGAAGCCAAACATTCAATACTGATATAATTAAACTGTAATTCTTTTGCTAAAAGAACAGAATTAACCAACAAAGATACACCTATTCCTTGCCCTCGAAATGGTTTTTCAAGGCTTAAACCTATTTCAGCAACATATGGATTTTTAGTTGCTGAAATATGAGATACACCTCTCAAAACACTGTCGCAATCAAACCAGCCAATAAAATAATTATTATTCATATTTAATTTTTGACTGTAATTCTCAATAAAAGCCTCATTAATTGAGGTATAAAAGCGAAATTGCTTAGATTCTTTATCCAATCTTTTAAAATGATCGCCTAATGATTGAGTTAAAATAACCTCATTTTTTAATCTCTCGCAAGGATTTTTTATGTATAATTCTTTTACTTCTTTGGACAACTGATATTTTTTATCCATAGAATAACCTTTAGCCTTATTTGTCAAAAATTTTATTATTTATATGAAAACCTGATGATGAGTTTTCATTATCTCCATCCAATATTTTGTCAGAGTAGGTGATAAAAACAAGATCGTTTCTTTCTTTGATATAATAACGAATTACTTTGAGTTTTTTAAACCCAATAGATCGTCTTTCTTTATAGACATCCACAGGATCTGCTGTCAGATTCGAGGTGTCAATTTTACCTGATTGGAAGCATGTTAAAGTAGCATGTGCAGTATCTTCAGCAATACCCAATGAACCCTTAATACCACCTGTGTTAGCCCTGGTAATATAGCAACTTACTCCAGGTAAATCAGAGTTGGAAAAGTAAGCTGTAGCAATAGTATTATCTGCCCCAAACATACGGAATTTTGTATTCTGGCTGTGTAATTCCTCATGAGAAGTATTGTTGCCAAAAATAAACCAGACTATACCTAATAAAACAATGAAAATGACTGAAACAATTCCAATTAACCATTTTTGCCATTTTTCCATAAAAACCTCTCTTTAAACTGATTGTTGAAAGTAAGATGATACTATAATACATTTTCGAAATCCAATAAAAAAGTAATAATTTTTACTTATTTAGCATGACATTTCTTTTCAAGATAAGAAAAAGATATTACTATTAAATATAAAAATAAAACAATGGTAAACATTAAAATGAATTTGAAAGAAATTAAAAACATAACAGGTTTAAATGATGAAGTTCTGTTAAAATACATACAGAATAAAACAGAAATCAAAGTTCTTTTTCAACAAACTGAAATTCAAAATATAATAAGAGAAAAATGGCTGTGTTTTTCTGAGAAAATAAACAAAAATAAAATAACAATAGGTGAACTTTTTGCAGGTGCAGGAGGTTTAGCTATAGGCTTTGAAAAAGCGGGTCTTGAAAGTGTTTTTTTAAATGAGTTTAATAATAAAGCCTGTGCTACACTTAGAAAAAATAGACCTCTATGGAATGTTATAGAAGGTGATATAAGGAATATTGATTTTTCATCCTATAAAAATAAAATAGATATACTTTCTGGTGGTTTCCCTTGCCAAGCTTTTTCACATGCTGGAAAGAGGCTTGGCTTTGCCGATACGAGAGGAACTTTATTTTATGAATTTGCCAGGGTTATAACAGAAACCAATCCTAAAGCTTTTGTTGCTGAAAATGTAAAAGGGTTATTATCACACGATAATGGCTCTACAATTGAAACAATAAAAAATGTTTTTACTGAAATTGGTTATACTATTGTTGAAATAAAGATTTTGAATGCCATGTATTATAATGTTCCTCAAAAAAGAGAAAGAATTTTTATTATTGGTATAAGAAATGATCTTGTCTCAAAAATAAAGAATGATGATTTGTGCATTCCTTGTTATTATTCTCTACCTACTATGAAAGATGTTTTATTTGAAAGCCAGTTATACCCAGAAGTATTGCCTTTATCTAATTGTCCAAAATATCCAAAAAGGAAAAAAGAGATCATGGATATGGTTCCTCAGGGTGGGTATTGGAGAAATTTGCCCATTGATATCCAAAAAGAATATATGCAAAAAAGTTTTTATGCCGGAGGTGGTAAAACAGGTATGGCAAGGAGATTGTCTCTTGATGAACCTTGCTTAACTTTAACCTGTTCGCCTTCACAAAAGCAAACTGAACGTTGTCATCCTTTAGAGACTCGTCCTTTATCTACCCGAGAATATGCTCGTATTCAAACTTTTCCAGATGATTGGTTTTTTGAAGGGTCAGTGTCTGCAATTTATCAACAAATTGGTAATGCGGTTCCTGTCAATCTTGGATTTGTTATAGGTAAAATGCTGAGCAATCTTATTGAAAAAATTAAGGGATAATGGCCTGTATAATGAAAACTCGGATAAGCAATATAAGGAAATAAAGGAAAATCTCAAAGAATGTGATTCAATATAAGATTTCTTTCAATTAAAAAAATTGAGAATGGATTTAAGAAAAGCAGGATTTAATATGAATACTAAAAAAGAAGGAGAAAATTTAATTGATGGTGTGCTGCTTTTCGATAAATTTTACATAAATTATGATATAAAAGAAAATCTGATAAAAACAAAGTGTCGGTTTGGTCAAATTAAAAATAAACACAGATTTCCTAAAAAATGGCTAGAGAATATGGCTCCTGAGATAGTAGAGTCAGAAAAAAGATTATTAAGTGAGTCCATAAACAAAGATACAGAATCGATTAACATTATAAAAGAAGGTTATGATAAATAATTAAAAATTAAGGTCTTTAAAAATATCATTGAATATAGGATCATAACTTTCCATTTTTTCTTCTTTAACTTTGCTTGGGGAAGGCTCATTATTATCATTATTATCTTGATTAATCTTCACTTGAGATTGCTCATTTTTTTGTTTTAAATGAGCAATTCTTTTTTGAAACTCTTCTTCTTCAACAACAAGAAAATTAATAACTTTTTCGTCATTTACGTTATTTACCCAAGCTGATATTCTGTAATCAATGCCTTTTATATTTATTTTTCCTCGATAATCAGGTTGTTTATCTTTTTTATTTTCATTTTTATACAAAGTGCCCCTATTTGTGTCATCATATTTTTTTTCTTCACTCATATAAATCAAAGCCTCCGATTTTTAAATAAGGGTCTTTTGACCCTTATTTTGTGTTTATTACTTTTTGATTTTGTAGAATACAAAATCCGAAACTCCCGTTATCGTGAAAAGTAATTTTATAGGTTCTATAATATTTTCAACTATAATTCTATTTTTTTCAATACCTTTCTTACTTAAAAAGTTTGCTAAAACTCCCGCAGAATAATAGTCAAGACGAATAACTTCTTCAAAATTAAGAACAGCTTGTCCTTTTCCTTTTAAGCTTTCTTCGATTAACTGTGTTAAATGCTCTATATTCTGTTGATCGATGAAAGTATCAGGTAAGATATCACCATCTTTATTAACATATTCTTTTTGTTTAAAATCCTGAACATCCTGAGTCACAACTTCTTTTGCAAAATAACTTTCAGGAGATTCTTCGTATTCTATTGCATAACGAAGTGCTAATTCTTCAAATTCTATTTCATTACCTCTCCATTGATAAATCTCAAGTAGTAGTTTCCAGAAAATAGTATAAAGGGGATCATTCTCTTCAGAACCTTCTATCTCCTCGACAATGGAAGAAATTTTTTCAATGATATGAGCATCACCCATTAGTTGTACTGGAATATGTAGTTTTCTCACATTCGTAAGAATATAATAAATTTTTTCAATTCCAGTAATAAGATTTCTATCTTCTGAACTTATTTTAACACGACTGAGATCAATTCGGGAGTTGCCCGCTTCTTTAGATGCAACAAGGAAATCTGCAACTTTGTCATCATTAACACCAGAAGGGAAACCATCAATGCTGATAGCATTTCTTCCCATTGCTGCTCCTGAATTTAGACTTGGATTGCCTGTTTTCCAATTAGGAGGGGATACACCAAACTTATTAGAGAAAATAAGAGCAAGTTTATCAAAGGATTCTTTATGGTTAGTCGTTTTATAAGTATCAAAAAGCATCATCCATGTTTGTTCTTTTGCAGTACCTTTTGTTTCATTAAGGTGTTTTATTAAAAGATCTATACATTTTTTAGTATCAGCATTAGCATAATAAATCGCAGCTTGCTCTAAAACATTGTTAGTCTTATCAAGCCCCTTCACTTCCTTTTCATCTTTTGTCAATGAAGATATTATTGTATTAGTTGCTTCTTTAGCTGCATTTTGGCCCTGTATAGATTCTCTTGAATTTCTTAATACACTGTCAGGCATATGTCTCTTTCTTCTGGCATCTAATAATTTTTGCTGTTCTTCGGCTTGTTCCTTTCTTAATAACTCTTCTTCTTTTAATTTTGATTCTTTGTCTTTTTCTTTTTTCCAATTATCAAAAATACCCATTTTTAAAACTCCTTGAGATATTTAATAAATATAAAACCTGTTTTTATATTCTTTTCTGTTTTACATATATATATTCTGTTTTTTATTTGGTCAAATAAAAAAAAGAGGTTACCCTCTTTTTTTATAAATTTATTTTGTTTAGAATTTAATCACAATCCAAGTTTACCATCTTTTTTGTTTTCAGATGTTTTGATTCCTTTTTTCAACTTCATCTTATTTTTGAGTGTGCTTAAAGACAAATCAGATTTGTTATCGTTATCAACAGATATTGTATTTTTGCTCTCAGCAAGGATACTTGCAGGAATAGAAACATTTTCTACACGAGGAGATGTTTTTTCGCCTATCATGACTTTATCCAGCCCACTATCTTTAGTTACAACACCCATAGCTAAAATATCACTATCTATTAATCCCAAAGCTCCCATTGATTCTTTTTTAGCAGATTGAATTTCCTGAACTAAAGAATCTTCGTTAACGACACTTATTTTCATATTATAAATTACCTCAATTTTTGATATATATTTAAATTATAAAGCATATTACAAAAAAAACTATATTGTTTTATGGATTTATTTGTAAAAAAATTAATAAAATCCCGAAGCTGACCAGTTGACTTGTTCTTTTTTTATCCACGAATACTGATTCAATTGTGATTTAGGAAGACCTAATGCCAATAGAACTTTTTTTAACATTTCACTTGGGAACATGAATATGATCATGTTTTCATCTTCCAATTTCATAATACCTTTATGTTTAGTTATCCATCTTTTACACAATATAGAAACTGCTTTTTGTATTATTTTATCAGCATCAAGTCCTTCTACACCTTCAAAATATTTCATTTGTAATTCCTCAAGCTTTACAGGTTTTGTATTTTTCTTTTTTCTGTGAAAAGCAATAATAGAAAAATTAGGTACAAATTCAGGGAAAACAATCCAGGGGTAATCAGTAAATATCATTATATTTAACATACCAAAGCCTCTTGTCGATACAACATCATCAAACCAGGGAGGCATGGTTGGGTTTTTTTTAGATGTGGGAGATGAAGACCAAGTTTTTTGAGCCAGTCCAGTAAATTCTGGCTTGTAGATTAAACTTAATTCTTGAGTCTTATGCACTTAATTCACTCCCTTATAAAGATAAATTTGAAATATATTAATTTATAAAATATAACATCTGTAGAAATTTACAATACAGGAGTATAAAAATGACATTAAGACCTACGAATAATAGAAGACCTTCAATATCTGCAAATAATACAAATAATGATGAAAATTATTCTACATCTGAAAAAGTAAGCAGTAATACTCAAGTAAGTCATTCTGAAAGTAATGTCTCTACAGATCAATCTTTAAGATATCAGGAGCTAAAAAGAAAACAACAAATTATTCAAAAAGACAGAACAAAAAGAGAAGTTGAGTATGAACATGCTAAAAAGCAATTGAAAGAATGTCTTGAAGAAGCATCAGCATTAGGTGTATCAACTATTGAAGAGCTTGAAGATCTGATTAAAAATAAAGAAAAAGAAGAAAAAGATGTTTTAGACAGATTTGAAGAAAGTCTTATAAGAGAAGAAAAAGCATTAAAAGAAATTGAAGAAAATTTAAATAATTAAAAAGTATTAGGATGTTTTTATATTATGATAACAGAAAAAAAAGATTACTTATTTGATTTGCTCGATGATTTAAATATTTTATACAACACTCTAAAAAATAACAAAAAGCTCATAGAACAGGAATTCGATAATTTATTAAAAGAAGTCGCTGTTTATAAAACACGAATCAATTACGATCCTGATGTCAAACTATTGCTTGATATTTTACAAAAACATGAGCATGAAAAATCTGTTGGAGCTTATGAAAGACTTCTTTCTGCTCTGTTACAAGATGTCTTACCCGGCGATAGAAAAGTTCTGATGGATCTCACCACTGAAAGAGGTGTTTCATCTCTTAATATCACGATCAAGAAAGGCGATAATCCTCCAGAAGATCCCTATAATGGAAATGGAGGTTCTGTATCCAATGTGTTATCTGTGGGGTTGAGGCTTATAGCTCTTGTTAGATCCGGTAAAAGGAGATTTATGGTGCTTGATGAAGCAGATTGCTGGATTAAACCTATTTTAATTCCTAGATTTGCGAATGTAATACAAGAAATGTCGGAAAGAATGGGGCTTCAGGTCTTAATGATTTCTCATCATGATGATAAAAATTTTGCTTGTTTACCTTATCGCCTACAAATAAATAAAACTGACTTTGGTATAGAAACAGAATGGGCTATAGAAAGTGAATCTCCTGTATGGAATGATGAGGATGATGGTTTTCGTTCTATAATGTTGTCTAACTTTCAGGCTCATTCAAATACATTTATTCCCTTGTCTCCAGGTATCACTCTATTAATGGGTGATAACGATATAGGTAAATCATCTATTGTTTCTGCCTTGAGAGCTGTATTTTATGGTGAGTCTGACGATTCTGTTATAAAGCATTACGAACCTTCAACAAAAGTAACTGTTGATATGGGTAATGGAAAAGCTTTGTTTTGGGAAAGGAAATTCGGGAAAGGTTCACCAAAAGATCCAAAGGAAGTTTATACCCTTATAGACATCAATAATGGATATGATCTGGATAATCCTCTTCATAGAACAGAAGGTGCTAAATATCTTCCAGAATGGCTTGAGGAAGAAACTGGTATAGGTTTAATAGATGGTCTCGATGTTCAAATAGGTCATCAGAAAAAACCTATATTTCTTCTTGATCAGGCAGGATCAGTCAGGGCGAAAGCGCTTGCTATAGGAAGTGATAGCAGTTATGTGCAAAAAATGATGAAGCTTTCTAAAGAAGAAATGAGTGAAGCTAAAACTTCTATAAAGAATGCTGAAAAAACTCTTGAAAGATTTCAAAGGAATTTAATTGCTTTAAAAAATATAAGTAATCATGCTGATTTTTTTGAAAATGATTCAACTAAATCATATAAGAAAAAAATAGATTATTTAGATACTTTTTTGAATAAATATACAGTGATAAAACATAAATGGGAAGAATGTTTATTTTTAACAGAATCATTTAAAGTATTAGATGAAATTCCAGAGGCTCCAGAGATCCCCGAATTGTTCAACTTATTGCCATTAAAAGATCTTCAAAGAAAATGGTCTGATTATGCTCATAGTGTTAATACGCTTGATATTATAGAAAAAATGGAAAAATCAGAAGATCTTAACTATGATTTTAGTGATTCTGAAAAAATGAGAAATCTATTATCAAGATGGGAAAGAACAGAAGATGAGTCTATAAAATATAGAGGGTTAAATTCAGTTGAAAAAACTCCAGAGTCTAATTTACATATAGAATCTGTAGAGTTGAAATACCTATTGAGTGATTGGAAAAAAACACAGAAGAAAACAGAATTTTTTGAGAAATTGATTAGCTCAGAAAAAACGGCGGATATAGAGTTAAGAAACATAAATTCTTTTAGACAACTGCTTAACAGATGGAAAGATAAAGAGAAAGAAGGGAAGTTTTTAGAGCAGGTTATTGTTTCTCTGAAAGAAAAAGAAGACGAGATTAATGATACAATATTGAATGAATTCCCTATTTGTCCTACATGCAAAAGACCTTGGGATAACGAACATAAGGATTAATGAAATGTTTAATAATGAAAAACCAAATGCAGCAACAACACTTATAAGGACAGTAAATTTATCTTTTAAAGAAGGTTATTTGGGAACACAAGGACTCCTTTTTATAGGAGACCCTCATCTTTGGTCAAAACGCCCCGGTCGCAGGAGAGATGTCTCTTATCTGGATACAATCCTTGAAAAACTAACTAAAATTGCAAATATTTCTAATAATAATCATTTGCTACCTGTTTTTCTAGGGGATCTTTTTCATGAGGATGATGACTCTGAACCAGAAATGTTGGTGAAAATAATTAAAGTATTACAGTTATTTAATCGTAAACCAGTTACTATTGTAGGAAATCACGAAAAAGATGAATGGGTGTTAAAAGAAAAAAATGCTTTAGCATTGCTTAAAGTGACAGGTTTAATTGATGTAATAGAAAAAAACAGTTTTTGGGGTAAAATTGCTTTAACAGATCCAGAGACAGGATCTGTACATAATGTAGCAATAGGAGGGACTCCTTATGGTCAAACTATTCCTTATGATTTGACTTCTTTTATATGTGAAGAAGGAGGAACCTCTATAAGAGAAGATTTAGATAAAGAAAATACAGTACTTGCAAAGGAAAAGGTAAAATCACTTGCCGGTCGTTCTGGTGTTAATTTATTGTCTGAATCAAATGTTAATGAGCATATTTTACCCAATAATGAACTCAACAATTATATACATGAAAAGTTAGACTGTAAAAGTGTTATTTGGCTGACTCATCATGATTTGGCTTTTGAGAATACATATCCAAACTCTATTCCACTACACAATATAGATGGTGTAGATATGATGATTAATGGTCATATTCATGGAACGAAAAAGCCTGTTAAAGTAGGAAACACAGCTTGTTATAACCCTGGGAATATTTCTCGTTTGAGTATAGATATGTCAGAACATCTTCCGAGTGTATGGATGTGGAACCCTTTCCTGAACAAAACAATGCCCTCTGCAAAAGGTGTATCAGTTCCCCATCTTGAACAAATTGTTCTTCCGCATGTCAGTGGTGAAGAAATATTTAATTTCGAAGGTAGACATACACAAAAATCACTGATAGAAGTATTACCAGAAGAAATAGAACATTCTGTTTTCGTAGAATTATTAAATACAGAAAATAACAGTAATAATAAAACAGATGATGGGATTTATTTGAAGGAGTCTATGGATCAAATATTTAATGAAAAAGAGACTTCTGAACCTGTTAAGCTGATATTAGAAAACCTATTTCACAGAGCATTAAAGGAGTAAAATAAATCATGTCAACAGCGGCTATATCAATGTTTTTTCTTTTTGCAGGTGCTTTAGCCTGGATGATTTTTTATTTGTTTTTGAATGGAAAAAGCTATCATAAAAAAGTGTTATTCGGAGTGATGATAACCAGTGTTGTATTTGTTTTTATTCCTCTGCCAAACGATGTTAAAAACAATATTATTTATCCAGTATTAGGAGGTTTTTTCGTGGGAGAATTGATTTTAGGTTGGATAAGAAAAGTAAAAGGACAGTTTTCCAAAGGTGAAGAAAATATTGTGCCTCAAAAGCCCAGCAAAGTAAGCAGGGAAAAAAGAGCTTCTTCTACTGACGGAAATTCTCCTGTCCCTTCTAAAGAACAAGTTATTGTCTCTGATGAAGATATGGCTCAAAGAAAACGTGTTAAAAAGAGATATAATAAAGAAGATTAATATATATAAAAAAAGCCCTTAAGGGCTTTTTTTATTGTTATCTCTTAAATTTTGTTTTTTAATAAATTATTTTCTGTTTTCGATTTCACTCTGACAGTGGATACATCTTATTTTCTGAAGCTTAAGTCTTGCTTCGGGAATCTCTTCATCACATTCGATACAGTGAACCCCATCGAAATCAGGATGATATTCGGGTCTTGCTTTTGCTACTGCACTTTTTACAGCGGCATCTGTCTGAGCTTGTTCGACATATTGAGCGAACTCAGCTTCATCAAATACTTCGTCCCGATGGAGAAAACCAATGTGAGACGGGTCCATATTTGAGTCTTTATCTTTTAAATTTGTCATATATTATTCCTTAAAAATAAACCCGCTGCTAAGCGGGATTGTTATAAAAAGTATCACAACGAATGATGACTTTAAATCTTTCATTTTTGTAATTAGGGTATATATTAGCATACCAACATTAAAATGCAAATATTTTTAATTCATAACTGTATTTTTATTATACATATTGCTGTTTAAAAAAGAATTTGTTATGTATTTACCTCTTTTGAAAAAATTTAAAGCATTACTTTTTAAAATGTTATAAGCATTGAGACTCACGTATTTAGGTTCATTTTTCATAATTTATTCTCATGCTGGTATGAAAAGATTATTTTCTACTTGTTCAGTGACTTTTTCTGTAACACCGTCTTGATTATTATAAATTTTCTGCCATGCACAATGGAAAAAACATAACCAATAAAGCAATAAGAATAAGCTTATAAAGCCCCCAAAAGGAACAATAAACTGAAGTAGTAGAAAATATATAGCATTTCTGTTTAATTTTCCTAGCATACTCTCATTAAGATCTATACCTTTAAGTGTAAGAACTTTAGATTGTTCAGAATCTATGCCAAATTTAACCATATTTAAATACATGAATGCACTTGTAATATTAAATACAGGTACAATGCGAGAAGATATACTATAAAAAAGAAAAAGATTAGAAAGTCCATCACTGATGAGTTTGATCTTAAACAATACAGGACCTAATTGCTCAGATAAACTTGGAGGAACAGGTTCTGTGCTTGGCTGCGTCGGACTTATAGCAATAATAATGTAAATAAATATGATGACAGAAAAAATACTAACAATAGATAATGTTTCATGTCGAATTGAAGCAAAAATAGCTTTATAATTTTTGAAAGCATAAAAAAAACAATCTATGTTATCTTCAAGTTTCATCTTTTTTTGTAGATAAGTGTAATTGAGTATTTCTTGTAGGCAGCAGGAAACAAATAAGAAGCCCATAGCATAGACAATAGTAAAAAGCAATAATACTACTTCTGAAAAGATACCGTATTGTTCAAGACTGTGACCAATATGATTTTTAAATATAAAAAATAATGAAATAAGGAAAATAAAAAAAGCTATAAAAGGAATAGAAGACGCTTTACCTTTTTTTAAAAGTTTTATAGCATCTGTATGTATTTCATTATATCCACCTTCTATATATTTTGGGTCGTTTGTAGACATGAATTCCTCTTTTATTCTTCGTGGTTAAATGTTGGTTTATTATAATGAAAGTCTATTCTTAAATCAAAAAAATTTTGTTTTTTCATCTTTTAAATGATTAAATAAAAAAAACATGAGGAAATATTATGACAATAACAGTTATTCATGAAGTTATAAAAATTAAGGATCTCTATTTTATATGGGATGCTGAGAAAAAAAGACCATTAACACATGGGCTTAAGAAGTATGAGTTAAAAGAATGGATAGAAGCTAATGAAGGTGAGTTTGGAATAGACCTTATAGAAAAAAGATTAAAAATGCTTGATGAGCAAGGTTTAAGTATTCCTGATAACGACATAATAACTTTAGACGTCTTTTTATCTAATAACAAAGCATCAGTGAGCCGTCAGCATCTTTCAAAAGAAGATATCTATAAAATTTATGACTATTCTTATATAGATGATATTAACAAATCTAATGATAGTAATGACGAATATAATAAAGCTTTACACCGCTTACCTGATGCTATAAGTATGTCGTCTAAATTTTATTTATTCTTTATTTTAATAACATTTGTTTTGATTGGCTTATATTATTCACCAGAAATATCTGCTGTAAATGATTTTATTTTAAGATATGAAGTAAATGTACAAAAAATTCATATGATTATTTTTACACTTCTTGGAATATTATTGGGGATAATGATATCCCCAAGACTTTATTTGTGGAAATACAAAAAATAATCAGAAATTATTTTTCCTAGAATGTGTTGGTTCTGTAGTAATAGTGGATTGCGAAAGCTTGGCTTTTAAAACATCTTTAGAAACAAGACCTGGCTTGTTAAATCCGCTATTAATCTTATCAGCAATATCGGGCATTTCTTCTTTAAAATGTAAAGCACTTTTTATAACATTTGCATTTATAAACTGAGCAAATGCTACTGCTTTTTCTTTATTGACAAAGAGTGCTTCTCTGGATGTATCATGCCCCCATACATTTTTAGCCGATAAAACATTTTTCAAATCATCAAAAACCATTCTGTAAGAATGCCCGTTTGAAACATCATTAAAAGGAACTTGTGTTTCTTTAAAGCGGTTATCATAGTCTTTCTTTTTGTTTAATATATCAAGTCCAGAAAAAATCTTTTTAAATTGTTCAATATTAAGCCCCAAAACTTCAGGGTGAATGATAACTTTTCCTGCTCCATTTCCATTACTTTGTACAGTTATGAACGGCTGACCATTTTGTTCGTTACCCAAAGTCTGAATTGTTGAGTACTCGGTTCCTAATTTACTAACAACTTTTCCTTCTACTTTATGTTCTTGTCTCATTTTAATTACTCCTTTTCTATAAGCACGTTTTTGTCCTTTACATAGACGCAAAATATTTTATAATTTAAATATTATATACATTTTTTAATAAAAGGACAAATAAATGGAAAGGAATAGTAATTCTATTATGAACAGAATATTTCAGGGTTCATGGAGAGATGCTTTACCCCCCGAAACACCCAAGATTGGTGTTGAAAAACGCCTTGAAAATTCTGGTCATTCATGGCTTGATGTTTGGGAAAAACACAATAATTATGCAGACATTGCCGAATCGTTGGGGAAAATAATGAGTAAGGATAAGTCAGCAAAGTCTTTACCACTTAATAATTTACATGCTTATTTTGATATCCTTGAAAATTGGGTAGGTGATTACGGGCATGTTTTAACTTTCCCTCCTTCGCAAGAAGCCTGGAATAATGCAGTTAAAGCCACCATAGAAAAAAAGGATTTGGATATGGCTTTAGTACTCTCAGCCACTTTTCCTGTCAGCTTTTCAGCAGTAATAAAAAATGTTGATTTTGAAAATAATGTGACTAAGTGGTTTAAAACAGCAAAAGATCAAACACCAGAAGCTATTATAGATAAACAGGAAAGTGCTACCACTGAAACTATAATGGAAGAGAAAAAACTGCTCACACAATCTTTGAAATCAGAAACTCCAGTTCAAAATGGTCATCATGAAGAAAAGAATAAGAGAGAAAGTTTTACTCCTCAAAAAAATAAAGACTATATACTCACTGAAAATGAAAAAAAATGTTTTGACTGGATTAGTTCACAAATCAAAGAAGTTCAAGAGAGAGAATTACCATTAGGTGTTGAACAGAATAACATGGATAACAGTATTAAAAAAAGAAAGCTATCAGGTGGTGAGTTCTACTTTGATACCGAGTTATTTGGAGCTATTATAAAACTTAATAAAGAACAGCTCCTGACATTAGCGAAGGTTTGGCCTGAACATCAAAAAATACCTGTGTATGACTCACTTGCTTTTTTAAGTTCTCCAAAATTCTGGAAGGGTTTAAATTCAACCAATGAAAATAAAGATTTTATAATTGAAAAAGTACTTCCAGTTATGTTAGATATATCAAATCTGCCTTTTAGTAATAAATATCAGATAGGTAAGGAGATATTGCAGTATACCACTAAATCACCTGAGCTTTTTATGCAAAGGTTAAATTTATGGTTGAATATAGGTGGAGATTTGGTTGAGAAGCCTACGATATCAATGAATTTTGCTGATGATTTTGATGATGATTTTAGTCAGGGGAATATGCCTAAAGAAGAAAGTCCAAATCTTCTGAACTGGATTATCAATCAAAAAAATAATATGTGGACTAAAGAAGTTCATAATTTGTTAAATAAAAAAGGATTTAAGATTGAAGCAGTAGACAATGCTTATGAAGAATTAAATTCTCAAAAAGCTATGAAATTATAAATTAAACTGGAGATTAAATGAAATTATTGTCTTTTTTTACAGGAGCAGGCGGTCTCGATTTGGGATTTGAAAAGGCTGGCTTTGAAATTATTTATGCAAACGAATTTGATAAAAAAATATGGGATACTTATAAGTATAACCACAAAAATACAGAACTGGATACTCGAAGTATAACAAATATTGATCCTGATTCTTTACCTGATTGCGATGGCATTATTGGTGGCCCTCCTTGCCAAAGCTGGAGTGAGGCAGGTTCTAAGAAAGGGCTTCTTGACCCAAGAGGTCAGTTGTTTTTCAATTTCATAAGAATAGTAGAAGTTAAGCAACCTCGATTTTTTCTTGCTGAAAATGTTCCTGGTTTATTGGCTGATAGAAATGCTGATGCTCTTGCTAAAATAATGAAAGAATTTAAAAAATGTGGTTACAATCTTCATTATAAAGTATTAAATGCTAAAGATTTTGGTTCTGCACAAGATAGAAAAAGGGTTATTTTTATTGGGGTCAGAAAAGATATTGATAAAACAATTGCTGATTTATATCCAGAACCTTATCCATCTACTAAAGTTCTGAGTGATGTCATCTTTGATTTAAAAGATAATGCTGTTCCTGCTTTAAATATTACAAAACCAGCAAATACACATGTTGATAATCATGAATATATAACTTCTACTTTTTCTTCAATGTTTATGTCAAGAAACAGAGTAAGGTTATGGAATGAGCCTTCTTTTACTATACAAGCGGGAGGTCGTCATGCTCCCTTGCATCCAGATTCTGAAAAAATGATTTGGCATTCAACCGACAAGTTTTTATTTGCAAATCCTGATAAAGTAAGAAGGTTGACTGTAAGAGAATGTGCAAGAATACAAGGCTTTCCCGATGATTTTAAATTTATTTATAAAGATGTAATGGATGGTTATAAAATGGTCGGAAATGCAGTCTCAGTAGATTTTGCATATGCAATGGCTAAACACCTAATATCAAGAATTTAAAGACGTTTGAGCACAACGGTTTTACTCATTACCTCAGCCAGAGTCCTTTTATCTTTATTGAATAAAGAGTAGAAGGTGCCTAAGCCAAAAAGTAAACTAAAATCAATAAAATAAACTCCGCAGCGAATTAATCTTTGAAGTGGAGTTGCTTCAAAAGCTTTGTTGTTTGTGTCACAAAGTTTAAGTTTGAATAATCTGCTTCCCGGAGTCTTCCCAGTAAAGAAAAAACTAACAACCAACCCCCAGAAAGAAAAATATCCTACAATTGCCATATAAAATATATCATTAAACCCTGTTATTAATGAAGTGAAATATCCAGAGTCTCCTCCCGATGAATAAAGAGAATTCATTCCCGTATTTAAATCAATATTATTGCCTAATGATTGATTTAAAGATTGATTCATAAAATGATGTATCTGATTTTTGAAGAAAAAAGATAAACATAAGAAAAAGATAAATATAATTATATAATCCATTCCGGCAGCAAGACTTTTGACAAAAGAGGGTGCTGTTTCATATTTTATTTTTTTGCTTTTTGCATCTTTTATCATATCAAGATAGTGTTTAGCATTTTTTTCCATTCAGTAAATCCAATTTTTAGTTTAACAATATAAATAAAATGAATCTTTGTGAAAATATGTCAATCATTTATAATATTATTGTCAAATAAATCTGAAAGTAAGTTAAATAAAAAAAGAATTTGAACTATTCAATAAATAGGTTATATTTATTTGAAAAATATTTTAACCGTTTTAATATAGATATATACTTTTTATTGTTTAATTAAGGATTAAAAAATGACTGCTATACATAAAAAAATAATTATAATTGGTTCTGGACCCGCTGGGTATACTGCTGCAATCTATGCAGCTCGTGCTAATTTAGAACCTCTTATGATTTCTGGAGAACAACCAGGAGGTCAACTAACAACTACCACTGAAGTGGAAAACTGGCCTGGTGATGCTCATGATTTGACAGGTCCACTATTAATGGACCGTATGAGAGATCATGCTGAGAAATTTAATGTTGATATTATCGATGATTTTGTTACGGAAGTGGATTTGTCTGTAAGGCCGTTTTCTTTGAAGACCGAATACGATGAATATACTTGTGATTCTGTTATTATTTGCACAGGTGCCTCTGCACAATATTTAGGTTTACCTACTGAAGAAGAATTTTTTGGTCGTGGGGTTTCTGGTTGTGCCACCTGCGATGGATTTTTCTATAAAAATGAAAAAGTTTTGGTTGTCGGAGGGGGGAATACGGCAGTGGAGGAAGCTTTATATCTTTCTAATATAGCCAGCCATGTAACACTTGTGCACAGAAGAGATACTTTTAAAGCTGAAAAGATCATGATTGCTAAACTGATGGAAAAAGTTAAAGAGGGGAAAATTTCACTTCAACTTAACTCTGAGTTAAAAGAAGTTAAAGGTAATGATGATGGTGTGAATAAAGCTATAGTTTTTGAAAAAGACAAAGGCGAAAAAGAAATAGAAGTTAAGGGTGTTTTTATTGCAATAGGTCATAAACCAAACACAGGTATTTTTAAAGGACAAGTAGCAATGGATCAGAGCGGTTATATCATCACAAAAGGTGGTAGAGATGGTGGTAGCACTCAAACTTCAGTAGAAGGAGTTTTTGCAGCAGGTGATGTGCAAGACCATATTTACAGGCAAGCTATTACTTCAGCGGCTACAGGATGTCAGGCGGCATTAGATGCTGAAAAATTTCTGGATTTAATAAAAATAGTTTAAAGAAATATAAACATGTTGAAAAAGGCTTTGTAAGGAGTCTTTTTTTTATTTAAAATATTAGGATGTTCTTTTTGTTTCTTGTGTATAAATTTTAAATAAATGCTAGGTGAATATAAAAAAAACCCTTAAAATATAAATATAGATGTACGAAATAACAAAATAAGGTTATATATTTATGAGTCAAAATAAAAATACAGAAATGGAAATCAAAGAAAGTTTGCTTTCTAATGACGTGGAAAAAACTATCAAGCTTATAGAAGAAAAAAAAATCGATGTTAATAGTTTTAAAATAGAAAATAAAAGTATTGTAACATGGTTATTGGGAAACCTGACTGAACTCAATGAGGAAACGATAAGAAACTTCAAAAATAACATAATAGCTCTTCATAATAAAGGTTTAGATTTGAATCAAAAAAAGCTTGAAAAAGATGAAACTGCATGGTTTTTAGAAGTGCTAACTTTGCAAGATGCAGAATTATCTTCTAAGTTTCTTAAAGCATCGAATCCTGAGGATAGACCCTGGAGATCATATCAGGCTTTGCTTTTTACCTGTCAAAATGATAGTCCTTTTTCTACTTTAGTTGATTTGGTGAAAGATAAACATATAAATGTACATGATGTTAATGACCAAAATGAAAATGCTTTGTTTTTTGCAGCTTCTCAAACAGATAAATGGGCAGAGCAAAGAGTATTTACATTATTACATAAAGGATTGGACCCTAATTTCCGTAATAGTAATGGAGAAACTCCGCTTTTTTATAGTGTGAATCATGGCACTGTAAAAGCAACTAAGATTTTGTTAACAGGTTATTCAGATCCGAATGCTATAGATTTAGAGGGAAATACTCCTTTGAATACGATAGAAATAAAAGAAAATATGTCAGAGGAATCTGCTGCCAGAATTAAAAATCAAATAGAATTGCTTATTGAATCAGGAGCAAAACTTGATATAAAAAATAATCAAGGAATCTCACCACTTGATAAAGAATGTTTTAAGGATTGGGTGAAATGGATGATTGCTTTAGAAGAAAAAACAAAAATGGAATCCTCGATAAAAGAAGATTTTACTAAATATCTTCATGTAAATAAGAAAGCAGCTAAAGTTGGTTAATAAAAAAATTATTGTTTAAAAATAATATCAAAAAAAGGAGACTTGAAAGTCTCCTTTGTCTTATTTCTTTTTCATCAATCTGGATTTTTCTCTTTCCCAATCCCTTTGTTTTTCACTATCTCTTTTATCATGATTTTTTTTACCACGACCTAATCCAAGTTGAACTTTAATTTTGTTTCCAGAAAAATAAATCTTTAAAGGCAATAGAGTGTAACCATCCTGCCTCACAGCACCTATAAGGTGAGCTATTTCTTTACGATGTAATAATATTTTTCTAGTTCTTAAAGGGTCGGGTGTTATATGTGTAGATAAAGTAGATATATTATTTGGATTAATATGCATTCCAATCAATACAATTTCATTTTTCTGAATAACAGCATATGCCTCTTTTATAGAAAAACTATTAGCTCTGATGGCTTTAACCTCCCATCCTTCAAGAACCAAACCTGCTTCTATTTTCTCTTCAATAAAATAATCATAGTAAGCTTTTTTATTTTGTATGTTTTCTTTCATTATTTATTCCATTTTAATTATATTTTAATATTTTCATGCTGAAAGGTAGTATATATGATTGATTTTTTAAATTCAAGCAATATAATTGCAAAAAACTCTTATTTTACATGTATTAGCTGTGAATATTTAAACAATAATTCAAAAATATAAAAACTCATAAGGAAAACTAGACAAATGTGAAAAAAGTAAGTAATATAGAAAAAAGGCTTATTAAAAGCCAGTGATTGAGGACAGTAATTGTGGAAAAAGTGTGGGCGAATAAGATTAATAATTATAGTTTGCAAGATTCATTAACCATTAATGATGACCTGGCTATGATTTCTGATATAGGTAAAAAGAAAAGAACAAATCAAGATGCTGGGAAAGTCGGTATAAGAAAATCTGATAATACTTATATACTTGTTGTTGCAGATGGTGTTTCTTCATCCCAATCTGCTTCTCTTGCTGCTGTTACTGCTGTAAACAAGGTTTATGATGAGTTAAATCACTTCCCAAATTTCAATAAAGAAACTATGCATAGAGCAATAGACAGTGCAAACAAAGCTGTAAAATCTTTACCTTTTGAATCTTTTCATGCTTTAGATGAACCAGAAACAACAATTGTTGCAGCTATGGTTAAAGATAATAAGATTATCATAGGATGGGTAGGAGATAGTCGAGCTTATTCTATTAATAGTGAGAATGTTTATCTTTTAACAGATGATGATTCGTGGGCAAACAAAGTTGTAAAAGAAAAGAAATTAACAGCCGAACAAGCAAGAAAACATCCTAAAGCCCATGTTATTACACAATGCTTAGGTCTGAGAAGAATGCCTATAAACATTCACACCGATGAATTCGAACTGGATTCAGATGAAGGTGTTTTACTTTGTACTGATGGATTATGGGGTCTAACCGATATAGAACCTATTGATTGGAGTCATCCTGCTGATATAGAAGCTTGGTTGAAAGTTAATCAGGCAAATAAAAAAGGCGGATATGATAATATCACTGTAGCGATAAAGCGTCCTGTAAAAAAATAAATAAAACGGCTTTTGTTTTGACAAAAGCTTTTTTTTATTTTTAATTATAATAAAAAGGAGACACCGTGAGCGAAAATATAAGACTTATCTATCCTATAGATATGTATTATCCTGGCAGCATTTCTATCTTATCGAAAGAAGAGCAGGATGATATAATTCAAAACTGTAACGAATATATAAAAAAAACAGGTAAGAAAATAGATGTAGAAGATCCTGCACCCGAAATACAAGCTCTTATTTTAATGAGCGAACAAATAAAGCAAGATGCTTATTTTTCAGGAGTAAGGGATATTGTCAATATCCTTTTATCAAATAATAGAACTCCTGTAGAGCTTTTTAGAGCATTATTTCCTAACAATAAAGAAGAAGTAGAAGTTTTTAAAACACAATTTGCAGATGCCTGTGATTTGATTATTTTAAAAGATCAAATCGATTGGGAAAAGATGGGGCTACCCTGGTATGACTATGCAAAAGAAAAAGGTAAAATTTAAGGAGAAATTATGCCCTTTATAGTAGATTGGTATCCTGATTATTGGAATCAGCAAGAAAAAGAAGAGTTATTTACTTTCTGGAGAAGTAAATATCATTATAATAAAGTAAAAATGGCTCTCTCCTCGGAAAATTCTGGTGGGGATGGTTTTTTTGATGCAGAACTCGTCTCTTTTGCAAACATATCTGAGCGAAGTGTAGTTGATGAATTACACCCAGTAAATATATTTTTTGAAAATCGAAGAAAAGAATTAACTGTTGAAATTAATAACTGTCAAGAAGAAGATCAGTTTAGAATTGTACTTCTTATGCAAGCAGAAAAAACGGGGTATGATTACTGGCAATATAAGAATATTTATAATATTAACACAAGTTATCCTAATTATGTAAAACAAATTATACAAAATAAAATAGAAAACCTTCTTGCTTTGTTTAAAGATGCTTTAGCTCAATTAATAGAATATGACAGAGAAAATCATCATCCATTAACTGATCCCGACCGTGATCTTGAAAAAATTCCCCCGTCTGTTTTTGAATATAGGAGATGGTTAACACGTGGTAATAGAATTGTAGATGTTTATTCAGAAGAAGAAAAAGAACTTAAAAAGCTTTGGTCTGAAACTCATAATAAAGATTTGCCCGTTTATAAAGAAAGCTTTTTACCTTCCTATCTTGAAGTTAAACATAAAGTAAATAAAGAAGCTGACGCTAAGAAAGGGTTAGAGAGAAATCGTTCAGGATTAATTGTAAAGGCAGGAACTGAAGTAAATGATAAACCTCCTGTTCCTTTGGTGTTGAGCCGTTTAAGTTCTCTTGCCGATAGTGTTAATAATTTTAAAATAGTTCAGGAAGATATCCGCCCTGAAATAGAAGAAATCACCTTAACTCCACAAGATTATGAGCCTTTCTTCCTGGATAATATAGAAAAAGTACCTGTTCCTGATAATAACCCATATCCTGCTATAGACAGCGATGTTTTTAATGGTTTAAGAAATGATGATGAATTTAATTCTGAAGAGCAAGAAGAAAAAATCAAAAAGAAAATAAATGCTATTTTGGATAAAGCCTTAAATACAGATGTGTATTCGAATAGATCTGAAGAAACTAGTTATCTTCATACTGACGAAAATTATGAAAATAACCATAGTGAAAAAGAAATTTACGAGATCGATAATTCTGAAAGTACTATTACCTATATTTCTGGAGATAGCGAAGACGAAAATGAAGATACTACCAAAAAAGGTGATTCAAATGCTCCTGAGTGGATGAAAAAAAGGAATTTTGATGGTTCGAATCCTGAATGGTTTATAAAGGATGATTTTGAAAGAGAAAAAGCAATAACATTACTTTCTTCAAAGATGGAACTCTCTGAAAAAATAAAAATGCAAACTCGTCGTTCCTTAAGAAATACTTCTAATATATGGAAGGCTACAACAGGAACTGTGCTTGATTTTAAAGGTAAAGCTCTATCCTTATGGAAAAGGAAAGTTGCTCCTTCTTTAGGACTTGAAACCCCAGAAAGGCGAGCTATAGCTAAAATTCAAAAACAAGAATTAAAACACTTGCAGAGAACGATTAATAAAGTAAAAAGACAATATAAATTACAAGAACAAAAAAGAATGGAGCCACCGAAACCAAGAGGTGCATTCTAAAATAATAAAAACCGAAGTTCTTCTTCGGTTTTTATCAAATAAAATTATTTAGTTGTGCCCGATAACTCTGCCTTTAACATTATCAACAGGAATAAGGCCAATATCTTTAAATCTCGAATCAAAACTATTATCTCTATTATCACCAATAGCTAAAAGAAAGCCTTTTGGTATAACAAAAGTCCCAGCATCTCTTCCACTATCAGCACCTTTAACATAATTTAACTTATCCAATGTTTTCAGAATAACTTCTTGTTGCCCGTTTTTCCATTTTTCAAGGTAAGCTTCTTGTTTTACATTTGGTTGAAAGTTAATACTTTTAGAATCGAGTAATTGATATGAGGCTTCTTCTCCATTGATAGAAACCTTTCCTGATTTAAAAGTGACAGTATCTCCCTCTGTTCCCATTACTCTTTTAACTAATGTTTCATTTGTATCTTTAGGGTTTTGCAGGATGACCACCTCTCCTTTTTTAGGATTATCCCATTTTGTAATAAAAGAGTTGGTGAATGGTATTCTTACTCCATATGCGAGGCAATTAGAAAAAATAAATGTATTTCTTGAAATCCCAGGATACATAGAATCTGAAGGAACAAAAAACCAATTAAAAATAAAGGCTCTTACTACAAGAGAAATGATAATAATAAATAGTAAAAATTGTGAAATATAGTCTATTTTTGTTTTTTCTTTTTTAGAATTCATTTATTGCTCCTAGTTTTAAAATTTCTTTGATTGTATATTGTAATGATTTGTCTTTTTTAATAACATTGATGTTTATTTTTTTAGTTCCCAGAGACATTAAGACATTTTTACCGTCTACCCATAGAATGATAGAATCATAATCTTTGTTTTTAATGTGTCCTAAAAATTCTGTTTTTTTAGTTTGTAACTGTTCGGTAGTATAAATGGGTAAATTATTATTCTTATAAAATTCCTGTCTATACACAAAACGAGAATAAATATGTTCGAAATTATTTTCAGCATATTTTATTATTTTTTCCTGTAAATATTTAATATCAACATTATGAAAGAAATAATCCAGACAATTACGATGAATGCATATGTTTTCCAGCTCAGAAAAAGGTATAGTGTGAATACCAAGCTGACTCATAGTTTGTATAGCATCATGGGAGTATGCATCTGAATCTAAAATAGCAATATTCGGTTGGTTGATATAAGAAGATGCTTTTTTTGATTTCATTAATTCTATAATATTAGCACTACCATTTTCAATAATAAAATGTACACTCGGAAAAAGTAAAGAATAAATTTCTTTATCCTGAATTCCCTCTACATAACAAACTGGTTTGTAACGAGAGATAAGATTGTTCATATCAATTGTTGATTCATGAGATGATTGAGAGTATATATTAAAATAAGGGTGAAAATTAAATAACCAGTTAATGTTATTACTAAGTAAAAGAATATTCTTGTTACTTTTTAATATGTTATACAGTTTGTTATTTTCAGAATGAGAAAAATTTAAAAATATACTTTTTTTCCCAAGTGTGAATAACTTAAAAATGATGAATAATAAATCTTTTTCATGTTCACTAAAAGGAATATATTGCTCTTTAACCGTTTTATAAAAAACTGATTTTTCCTCATTAAATACAAAAGGAAAGAAAATATCAGAAAAAGTAGAAGTGACCAATTTTTTTTGTTCATTATCCATATTAATAAAATCACAAATAATTTCTTCTTTAAAATCTGATTCTGCAAGTTCAGTGTTATTTAAAAGTTCATCAAAAGATAAGGTTGCTTTTCTTTTTATAAGAGGGAATTCATTATATAATTGACCGTATAATGCAATATCTTCAATATAATACATGTTATTCCTTATGAATGTTCTTTCTTGTTTTTTAATATAATCTATTCAATAGTGAAAAGCAAAATAAAAAAGGCAGAGGGTTCTGCCTTTTTTTAATTAAGTTATACAGAAAGAATAGGTTTCTTGCTACCAATAAGATGATTATCTTTTAACTCCTGTTTGATATAAGCATATAATACAGGAGCACTTATAACACCCGGCAAACCAAATAAAATTTCCATAAAGAACATTGCTAACAGTAATTCCCAAGCTACAGCATTTACTTTATGACCTATAATATGAGCATTAAGGAAATATTCGAACTTATGAATAACGACCAAAAAGACTAAAGAAGCAATTCCGACATGAAAACTTACACCAATAGATACGGCAACAATAAAAAAGTTAGAAATCAGATTTCCTATAACAGGGATAAGACCAGCAACGAAAGTTAAAATAATCATTGTTTTTGTTAATGGAAGATGAATGCCAAACAATGGCAGTATAGCTAAAAGATAAATAGCCGTAAAAATAGTATTAAGTAAAGAAATATACATCTGTGCTAATACAACTTTATCAAAAGACTGTCGTAATGTAATGAATCTTTCCAGCAGGGCTTTAGAAAAACTGTTGTATTCTTCTGGTTTTTTGAAATTATGGAAAGCCAGCATAGAGCCTATAATAATTCCTACTAAACTTCCTGCAATTCCATGTAGTGCCCGGAATCCAAAATCTCCCAGTGCATGACCATTTGATTTCAAAAGAATGATAAGTTGAGCTTTTAGATGATCAACACTATCAGGGATATAAGAAGATATACTTGCAGGTAAACTTGCTCTTGCTTTTTCAAGAATATCTGCTGCTGTTAAAAACAACCACGAAAAACTGGTTTCACTTTGTTCTTTAAACAAGTGGAATAAACCAAAAATCGCAAAAGTAATCAAGCAACTAATAATAGCTACAATGAATCCAACAGAAATGGTTCTTGCAATTTTATGAAGCTCAAATTTTTCTTCAATTTTGTAAGCGATTTTGGTGCTAACACTGTAAACAATCATGCCAATGATGGCAGGACCAATGAGTCTAAAGTACAGTAAAAATAAAACTAAAGCTGCTATCAAAAAATAACTGGCTATTTTTGAATTTCTTTCAGCATTCATACAAATTTTCCTTTTAGTTGTTGCTTTTAAATGAGAATGTTATATCTAATATAAATAAAAAAATTTTGCAATAAAATGTTAAGGAAATCTTTGATGTATAAAAAATACCGTTTTTCTGCTTGTATATTCATTTTCTTGCTCACTTCATGTGATAATAAAAATCAAATAGCAGATAAAAAAGATTTTCCTGATGCACATCCTATTCAAACACAAAAAACCACCGTTAATCAAAATAATTCAGGTTCTTCTCTTGAAGATTTAAAAAGAGATATAGCGAACAACAGCAAAATAAATTATAACAATAATAACTCAACATCGGGTTTTTATGTTAATGAATTAATAAATAATAACCCTTTAGCAACTTTAAACTCAGTGAGAAATAAAATTGGTCTTAACCCTGTTTCTTTAAATCAAAATTTAAATATTGCTGCTCAAAAACATGCCTTTTATTTATTGTCTAATGATATTGCAAGTCATGAAGAAAGTCCAGGATTAAAAAATTTTTATGGGCAATGGCCTATAGATAGAGCACAAAATGCAGGGTACACATCAGGTTATGAAGGTAAAAGTCTGGAGTTTAATATAGGTGAAGTTTTAACTCTTTCGCCAGAAGATCCTTCCAAAGGTCTTGATTCTTTAATGAGAGCGATTTACCATAGATTTATCATGCTTGAACCTGCCTATAATGAAATAGGACTTTCCTCACAAACAATAGGTAGTAAATCTACACTATCTATGCTGTTCGGAGTCAAAACTCCGCATGGGCAATTATCGCCTTTAAAGCTTTCTTATTATCCTTACAATAATTCTTATGTTCCTACAAGTTTCAGACCAGAAGAAGAAATACCAAACCCTGTTCCTGAAAAAGAAATAGTAGGTTATCCTGTTAGTGTTCAATTACCAATAGGGTATCCTTTAGAAATTGAAAATTTCTCAATGATAGATGCAAATACAGGAAGCGTTATACAAGGTAAAACATTATTGGCTTCAAAAGATGCACATGTTAAAGAAAATCAGTTTGCCTTTATTCCCTGGGAGCCATTATCTGAAAACACAACCTATAATATAACTGTAAAAGGAAAAACAACAGGTGCTACTATTAATTTTGCATGGTCTTTTACCACTTTAACAAAAGAACCTTTTGAAGCGGTTTCTGAAAAAAGTGTTTATCAAGCAGGAGATTTACTTAAAATTAATTATAAGATGTCAGATGGTTATAAGCTTGATACAAATATAAGGAGTAGAGGGACTTCAAAACTTCTCCTTGAAAGAATTGATAATCAACCCTGGGGAACATTACTTTATAAAGTATTACCTGGTTGCCAAATATCTACTGGTTGTGAAACCACCTTCACATTCACGAATGATCTATCTCAAAGCACTCAATTGAAAGTTATTATTACAAATTGATTCAGAAACGATTATAAGAAATAATTTTTATGCTTTGTAACAAAAAAAGACCTTTTCAGGTCTTTTTTATTTTCAAATTAGAAACATATTAAGCTTCTTCATCTATTTCCAAATGTTTTACAGCTACAGAACCCTTGTGAATAGAGTTTTTTTCTTTATGCTTTCTTACTTGAACTTCCACTTTAGAGGAGAGTGAGTCAATAACATTATACATATCTTCTCCATGAGCCGATGCAAAAACATTTTTACCTTTAACAACCAAAAGAGCATCTGCTTGGTAAGGTTTAGTTTTATCATTTGTTTTGGAGAGTGTTATAGTAGTAGAAACTATGCAATCATAATTCTCAGAAAGGGAATTAAAGTGATGTTCAACCTGATTACGAATAGCTTCTGTTACTGGAAGATGATTACCATTAATTATAATATTCATATCACTTCTATGAGACCATTAATATATTTTACGAATATATTCAATGTGGGATAGCTCGTTGTATATAACAACCCTTTCTCATAAACTCCTATATTCTGGGCTACCTTTGGTTAAAAAAACAAACTTCTTTTTTATTAGGATATAACTATAAAAATAAAAAATCAATATTAAATAGTTCAAATGCTACTTTTTTGAACATTCATCACTTATTTAAAAAAATAATAAAAAAAATTGGCCTTTTATAATTATAAATGTTATTTTCTTTTATCAACTAAATATTTTCAATTTTGAAGAGGTGTATTATGAGTCATATCGTTTCGGTCTGGAGTCCTTCCGGTGGTGTTGGAAAAACTACCTTAGCTATACTTCTTGCAGAATGTCTGGAAATGAGAGGTTTCAAAACCAGTGTTTTTGATTTTAGTGAAGATAAAAACGCTAAATTCTTATCAGAAAAAAATAAACTTAAAACCAAAGTTGTATCTTCTCCTAAAGAGCTGGATAATGATATTGAAATTACTATAGTAGACCATCAGGCTTATTCAGAAGAAGATGCTGGACTTGAAAGTGTAAATCCAGATTTACTTATTGTTCCTGTCAGACCTGTATTAACTCATGTCGTTAATCTTTCAACATTTATTAATAATAAAATGATCGACACAGAAATTCTTCCAGTATTTAACCTTTGTGCTTTTGGTCGTAAAGAAAACCTGAAAATTCTAAATGGTTATCCTAAGTTTTTCCAGATAAAAAATCGTGGCGTTTACGAAAGGATGTTAAACCTGCAATGTTCTGTATTCCATTCCGATGCTGATGTATGGGCAAGTGTAAATCAAGCAAGGAAAGAAATGGAAGAGTTTGCAGATTTGGTTATTTATAAATTAAAAAATATTTTTCCAGAAGATGCAGAAAGAAAACAAAAAGTGCTGAAGTTAGTAAAATAAGAAAAAAATAGTATAAAAAAAAGGCTCTGAGAGCCTTTTTTGTTATATTAATATTAAATATTAAACCATGCGGCTTTTAATACGCTGAACAAATTCAGGCTGAGGAAGTTCGTCTTCACTATGACGATTGACAGGCAAGCTCATAGCATGTAAAACCAAAAAGTTCCAAACATCATTAAAATTCTCAGATTCTAAATTCTCGACTTCTGAACCTTCAAGTTCGCTTACTTTCCAGTCTTCGCCTTTTTCTTTTGTTATATTACAGCTAAGAACAGGATTTTTGCCTTCCTTTGCTAAAATAAACCAAGAGTTTTCATCTTTTTTGATTAAGGTCACATTTTCAGAAATATCTTTTTCTGACCAAACTACATGAGATGGGAAGTCAAAAATAGTATCTACATCTTTAGGGAAGTCGTGGTAAAAAGTTGCTTTGTTCATTATTACTCCAAATATTAAATGTATAAAATTTATCTTATGACTCTATTATATTTAAATGAAAAAATAATTCAAAGGCTTTTTAACAAAAAAAAGCTATTTTTAGTTTAATTGCTTCAAAATACATCAAATATTGATAATAAACTTGAAAAAACTGAATTTTATATGATACGGATATGCTATAAATATAAAAGTTATAAAGGGATTGAATATGATAGAAAATATAACTCTAAAAATAAAAGAAAATAGTGAAGATGCTTTTAGAGCTTTAAACACATTAGGTATTAATCTGTTTAATCCTTTCCCTATGAAATCAAATGAATCAGATCCTTCTATTTTCGAAAATTTAATACGACAAAACGATATAGGTTTTTTTAAAGATAATCTTCATTTTTTATTTGATAGAATTAACAAAGAAGAATTGAAAATTGCAGAGAATTCTATTTTAAAATTTAAAAATTTTGAATCATTTAATGAAGTGAATGTGCTAATTCTTGATTATCTTTATACCTATACAGCAAACAGTCTAACTGATTCGCCTGAGCTATATTTTTATTATACTGTAATCCTCAATAGAGAATGTTCTGTTAGTGTACCTTTAAGTAAAGAACATGTGTATGGTTTTTTATTGGAATATTTATTGGTGAAGTCTTCTCAAATCTTGAGTAATCCAAATTCTTTTTGTGATGTGAAAAGGAAAATAAAACTTGTTATTTTGAATATAATGAATCATGAAAAATATTACAATCCTGAAATTTTAAATTCAATTTTAAATGAACTTTATCTGAAAGATAAGAAAGATTTAATGAATATCATTTTGCAAATCGCAATAGAAAATGATTTTTATCTAACCGACATTTTACATGAAAAAGTAAAAAATGAAATGATTAATTATCTGAATGTAAACCCTGATTATGAGGATAGTGTAATTAATCAAATTAACAACTTACTGCAAGAATTAGAAGAAAATGATGAAGATAATGCCCTTATAGAAAATCAAAATGCTTATTTTAACTCTGAACTTACAGATGGTGTTATTTTACCTGAAGAAGATGTTGTTAGAAGAATAAAACAAGCTACGAAGCTTTCGGAAATGTTAAAAATAGAGTCAGAGTGCAAAGAGATGAATGAAATAATGGACAGAGAACGTTCATTTATTTATTCTTTGAAGCAAAATATTACTCTGATGGATTTAATAAATGAAAATCAAAAGTTGAAAAAATTAATAAATAAAGAAGTAGAAAAGGAAGAAAGTGGAAAAAAACGATTATGATTTAACTTATTGATTTTTTGTTTTTTTGATATACTCTAAATGAAATAAAATAATAACTGAAATACTATAATAAAATGTGGATGAAATGAAAAATTTGGATAACTATAATTACCTCACTGGTAAAATAAAAGAAAAAGATGAAAAAGCTATTAATAATGCTCTTAAATCAAATAAATATGACTGGGATTTTTTTCCAGAAGATTCTATTCCATTGATAAACTTTATTATTAATGAACATCTTTCTGATTTATGTATAAATGTTTTAAATGCAAAACCTAATCTGAATGTTGATGCTGAAGGTGTAGACGGACTCGCACCTTTGCATTATGCCATTTTAAATAACAAAAATGAACTTATTTCTCGTTTAATTATAAAAGGTGCTGATATTGAGAAACATAGTCCATTTGGCTCACCATTAAGAACAGCTTTAGTGAATTATAATATGGATGCTGCTTACTTATTAATATTGAATGGTGCTGATACCTCAGAATGGTTAAGTGAATCTTTATTTTTAGCAGTTGCTAAGAACAATTTACCCCTTTGTAAAATATTACTGGAACAGGGGGCTGATCCTAATTATTCTTTTTCAGATGTATCCTGCTATATGATGGCTTTAAAAAATGATTTTACAGATATAACAGATCTATTGGTTAAGGCTGGTGCATGGGATTTTGAAGCAGAAGATGTCGATAAAAGTTTAGCCGAAAAAGAGTGGTTTGATATGGTCGAACTAAATAATGAACTCATTTTACGTATTTATATTGCTAAGGGTGTGAATATCACTATAAAAAATGAAGAAGGGAAAAATGCTCTAGATATTGCTCGTGAAAACGATTATAAAAATATTGTAGATTTTTTAGAAGTCTCTTATTAAATATATTGAATATCTTGTATGTTTAATATATTATAATGAAAAAAACGAGGATATAAATATGAAAAAACTACTTCTAGTCATCGACCCTCAAATAGATTTTTGTGACATTCCTAAAGATTTCATTCAAAATTGTGCTCCTGCCTTGCCTGTTTTTGGAGCACATGATGATATGTTAAGATTGTCTACTTTAATAAAAAATTATGATTTTTCAGATGTCATCATTAGTCTCGATACACACGATAAATTTGATATAGCCCATCCTGATTGGTGGGTTGATGAACATGGTAAACATCCAGACTCATTCACCAGAATTACTGCAAGTAATGTGTATCAGAATATATGGGTTCCTCTTGAAGAAGATAAATTTTGGTATGCTTATGATTACCTGAATGCATTAGAAGAGCAGAATAAATACATGCATATTATTTGGCCTGAGCATTGTATCGCAGGAACACCAGGGCAAAAAGTCCATCCTTCAGTTCAAGATTCTTTAAATGAATGGGAAACCAGAAGCAATAAGTTGGTAGAATACATAGAAAAAGGAAAAAATCCTTTGACAGAGCATTATTCTTTGTTTAAGGCTGAGATCCCAATTGATGAAGATGATTCAACCCAAATTAATGATTCTTTAATGTCCCGCATTGCTGCTTATGACTTCGTTTTTGTAGGAGGAGAAGCTCTTTCTCATTGTGTAAAAAGTTCAGTAATGGATCTTCTTGATTATGTGCACCCAGAAAAAATTGTATTTTTAATCGACACATCCAGTGCTGTCCAGGGTTTCGAAGAAGAAGCTAAAGAATTTATTAAATTATTAAAAGAAAAAGGTGTTATCTTAATGACCACAAAAGAGCTTATGTTCTAATACATGAATATAGATCATTTTTTCACAATAGGCTCAAAACATTTTCTTGATGCCATCCCCTGCGAAGATTATGCTACTTCAAAGGCAGAAAAAGGAATGGCATTTGGCATTGTCTCAGATGGTTGCTCGGGTGCTATGGCAAGAAACGATCTTGCTTCCAGAGCTTGGTCAATGGCGGCTGAAAGGGTTGTATTGAATGACCTAAATTATAAGAGTTCTACTCTTATTCCAGATAACTTTAATAGATTGTTAATAGATAGCTTTGAATCTCATTTATTTACGAATACTATAAGGGATGAGTTAGCTTCTACTCTGGTTATGCTTGCAAATCAGGATTTCCTTGATTGCTGGATTATGGGTGATGGTGGAGTTATTATTAAACATTTCAACGGTGATGTTACTGTTTATGAAATTAAATGGGAAAATAATAAACCTTTTTATCCTGTATATGCAACAGATGTTTTATTAACTGAAAATTTTAAAAATGAGATGAGCGCACTCCCCGTCTTAATCAATAAAACTCGTTTTGAAATAGTTAATGGGAAAATTATTATTAAGGCTTTTAATAATAAAATGTTTCCTTTTTCCGCTTTTGAAAAAGGATTCAAACTTTCACTGTCCCGCATTAACGATAATATAGAAAGTGTAAGTCTAGTAACAGATGGTCTTTGGAGTTTTAAAGAGAATGCTTTTAAAGTTATTTCAAATATTGTAGATTTTAAAGATATTAAGGGTTCATTTTTAAAAACAAAAATGAAAAGTGAGCAAGATAAATGGCTTACTGATTTCGTAACCAATCTTCCAAAAGATGATTTTGCTATAACTACTTTATTGTGGTAAAGGTTAAGGTTAAATATGTCTGAAAATTATATTATGAAAGATAAAATTCGCAAGTTAAGAATAAACAAGAAAGAATCTATAAAAAAGAAGTGGGCGAAAATAGAAAAAGAAAGAAGAGTAAATTATACCTATAATCCTATTTCAGATAAGCCAGATTTGAAATATATCGGCAGGTCAGCAATTACTCCATGTTCATACTCGTCATCTAAATTTTATACCCGAAGAGATAAACGAAAAATCTTCACATATCGAGTATATGAAGATTTAGATTTGACTTTAGTTTATCCTAATTTAATGAGAAACAGTGTTTTTAACAATTCTAATTACAAAAAGCACATGTTGAGATATTAGAAAGAAATAAATACCACACTGTTATTGTTTGGGCTATTGCAAGCTTGAGTAATAATAGCAGGATCAAAGTTAATAGAAGGGCTTTTAACTGTTGTGCCATTTATTTTTACCTGATAAAAATTAGAATTTACTTCAGTAACCAAATGAATACACTCTAATGCTGGGATATTGGGATCAGTGATAGAAAAAGAACTATCTGTTGCTCCTGAAGGACCATCATTTCCTGGTGCTAGTTCTATTACTCCTTTCCATACATTCATTGGAGTTTTACTCGTCCCTTCCAGAATACTATCTGGGAAAACATTCCCTTTTACAGCTACATCTGTATCTAAACCTGTATAGTAAGGACTTGAGTTATAAAGAACCTTAACTCCGGCTCCAATGATTGTAATATTATGAGCTTCTTTACTTGCTCGCATATTTGCAGAAATTTTAGGGTACATCATTAATGTTGTAATGATAATAATGGCTGCTAAGCCTAATACTAATAAAACTTCTGTTAAAGTAAAACCTTTTTTCTTTCTTAAAATTTCCATTTTGTTTGTAAATCCTTTACTAAAAGTTGGTATTCCCTGTTCAATTAAAAATTAAATTATCAAGTAGAAAAGTCAATCAAATTTATATTATTTAAGTAATTATTCGTTTTTATATTGATAAAAGGTATAATAAGGTTTAAAATACTGTATAAGTGTAATTATTTGTTGATATATTGGAGATATTATGATAACGTATCCTTTGAGTAAAGAAATGAAAATAGAGGTGGTGACTGCCTTAAATGGCAATATGGATAAATTATCTATTCCTGCTGATGTTAGAAAATCTGCACTCTTGCATGTCATGGAAGATTCACCAGCACTGACTCAAGATTTGCTAGTGAAAGGATGGACAAATGGGAATTTTAAAGTTTATAGTGCTGATGGTTTGAGCGAAACTACACCTGTAAAAATAGCAGCCGAACATTACCGGGATAACCCAACAATGGAAAATGTTTTAACTTTACATACACTCATAAGAAGTAATGTAAAACAAGACAATATGGCAGAAATTCAGGAAATCGTAAGTGCAGCACAAACGTCCGATGCTAATTCAGAGGCAATAAAACAAATTACTGTTGAAATGGTTAAAATGCAAGATAAGCAAAACAATGATTTAAATGCTCCTTTGGAGGCACAACCAGAAAATAAAATTTACGATTCTTCTTTTACAGATTCAATAGATCCTAATGAATTTGTAGAAGCAGAAAAAGAAAAACAGGAATCTGTAAAATATCAACAAAGCAATGCACAAGAGGAAAAATCTAAAATGCAACAAAATGCTTTTTCAAATAATAATTCTGACAGAGAGTTGCCTGATGATTATCATAGGGTTCAGCTAGAAAGATTTATACAAATGCGTTCTAAAAGCAGATTTAGTAAAATGAAAAAATTGGAAGAGCCAAAATGGATTTTACAGCAAAATGAAGATGCTAAAGAGCTTTGGGCAAGATTACAGTTGTCTACTGCAAATACAGGTAGTTTCGTTGAAAATATAGGTTTTGGTGGTGTTGCTGGTCTGTTAACTGCTTATGGTGTGTTAGGTATTGCTCCCATGCTCATACCTAATGCATATAATATTATACATGATAGTTTTGGTTTTACTAATATGTATCAACCAGATTGGGTGACAGCTTCTCCGTTGGTAGGTTTTGCGATGATCCTCTTGGGTGTTCCCCAAAGAGTTATGGGGTTCTTGACAAAAACAAATGATAACAGAAAACAGCTAGAAATGAATAAAATTATAGAAAAAGCTATAGAAGAAAACTTGATAGATCCTCAAAGGTTCATGGAGGAGTTAAGGCTGAAAGGCGGATTCAAGCGTTCTTTTATGGAAAGATTCCTGAATAAAGAAACACAAGAGCACAGAATAGACAGATATATTCATAATGCTATCAAAAACTATAATAAAACCGCAAGGAATAAAGTTAATACTGATTTACCTCCTGGTGCAGAAAGAAAGGATAATGAGTTTAATATGAACACTGCTAAAGAAATGGCAGAAATTCTAAAAAATAAGCTGAAAAATAGTGCTGACAGTGATGAAGAAAAAAATAAAGTTAAAATGAAAAATAAATGATGTATTTTTCAGTAAAAAAGAGGCTTCGGTCTCTTTTTTTATTGGATTTTTACTTCAAAACTAGACTATCTTTTAAAATTAAGTTTAAATAAAAAAGTCGAATATAAAAATAAAAGGTTTTATGAATTTATGAATAAATGGTTAATAGAAATACCTTTAAACGAAAAGGGTAAAGATTATATTGTTGGCGATTTGCATGGTAATTATTATTTATTGCTTGAAGCTTTGAAAAAAATAAATTTTGATCCTGATAAAGATCGTCTTTTTTCAGTAGGCGATCTTGTCGATAGAGGACCGAATGTTTATGAATGTTTAAAGCTCCTTGACGAACCGTGGTTTTTCGCTGTGAAAGGTAATCATGAAAATATGTTTCAAACTAAATTAACTTTATTAGGTTTGACTCATCCTATAGAATTTATTCGTTCTCTCTTATATGGAGATAGGAAAAATAAAATAAAGCATAATATTCCTATTCTTGAAATTGCGAAATATCTTTTAAAGATTCGCACACTTCCTCTTGTATTGAAGATTAAAAATAATGATATGGATTTTTGGGTAATGCACGCTCAAAGACCTACTAATAAAAGTAAAGTTTGGCTTGACTCAGATTTTATAAAAAAGATAAAAATAAAATATTATGATAAGGATATAGAACAGGTTTTGTGGAAGAGAAAGGTTATTTATTCTTATTTTAAAGAAAAAAATATAAGCCATAAAAAAAATATTTTTGATAAAGAAGAAGATATAGAAATAATTACTGCATTAAAAGATAAAAACTTTTTGTTACCTGAAGTAGGACTTACCTATTGTGGTCATACAATATTGAATAAAGTGGTTGCGCACAAATCACATGTTTTTATAGATGGTGGATATTATAAAGGTGGAGTTTTGCGTATAGCAGATCACTCAGAAATAATAAAAAATATTAAGGAAAATAACTAATGTTAGATTGGTCAAATATATTACATTTAAAAGAAATAGAAAAAAAAGTCAGAATGGTTGCTCCAGAAAAAATAAAAGAAATGAGGGAGAGGCCTGTAGAAGAAATAAAATATGGAAATTCTAAAATTATTAGAGGTGAAGCTATAGATCAAATGAGAAAGATTCCTTCGGGATCAGTTGATCTTATTTGTACTGATTTGCCTTATGGAGTCACTAATAATAAATGGGATTTTGCTTTACCTTTTGATGAAATGTGGGAAGAGTTTTATAGGGTTACAAAAAATAATGCAGCCATTGTCTTAACTGCGACTGAACCTTTTGCGTCATTACTTCGTTTGAGTAGTCTTAAATACTACAAATATGATTGTATCTGGGAAAAGACAATAGCTTCAGGTCAATTGAATGTAAAACGTCAGCAATTAAGAGTTCATGAGAACATTTTGGTATTCTATAAAAAACTGCCAACCTATAATGAACAAAAAACCCCAGGGACTCCTTACTCTATAAAAAGAAAGGGCGAATATGCTGAAAATAATAACTACAATAAACAAAAACCCTCAGAAAAAGAGAACGATGGTTTTAGACATGCAAGATCTGTAATAAAAATAAGTAATCCTCGTGTAAAAGCTGGTCACACGACTCAAAAGCCTGTAGAATTAATGGAGTATATATTAAAAACTTACTCAAACGAAAATGATACCGTGCTTGATTGCTGTATGGGATATGGGACAACGGGTATAGCCGCATTGAACCTGAACAGACATTTTATTGGTATCGAAATAGATGACGAAAGTTTTAAATCAGCAAAAGACGGAATAAACAGGATTTATAATGATGATACCAGATGAAGAAAATGAAAAGGATTTCCTTAAAAGTATTTTCAAAGAAAAGAAAAAAATTACTGCTGCAATAAGAAAAAATAAAAAATGGGGGTTCGATAAGGACTGGGAAACCTTTGCTTATGGAATGGCTCTGACTAATCCTCAGACTTATGGCTTGAGAGTGCAAAACAGGGTCATTTCAGATTTAGATGTAGAAAGTGTTTCGTCTAAATTAAATAGAGGCGACTATGTTACGAAAAAAGGCCGAGCTATTGAAATGAAAACTTCAATTTTAACAGATGAAGATAGTAAAATGAATCTTGTGCAGATTCGTTCATGGCAAAATACTGATTATCATTGTGTCGTTCTCGATATGAGAGATAGAAAAGTCACTCCTTATTCTTTCATGCTAACAAAAGAACAAATGGCGAAAGAATTATTCATTTTTAAAGCACCATCAGCTCATGGAACTGTTAAAGCTAATAGTAAAAATAAAAATATAGAACGTCGTTTTTCTATTAATGTAGATCCTGAAGACCGACATTTCAAAAGATGGCTTAAAAACTATCAGGTAAAATTTGATAATAAAGAAGAATTGAAGAAATCACAAGATGAGAATTTACCCTTGCATTATAAAAGAATGCAAAAAGAAATAAAAGAAATAAAAACTGATAAAAAATGGGGGTTTGATAAAGATTGGGAAAGCTTTATTTTTGGTATGTCTTTGCTAAATCCGCAATTGTATGGTTTTAGAATACAAAACAGATTGATGTATGAACTTGAAATGATGAATGTAGCTGTTCAAGAAAATAAAGGTGACTTTGAAGATATTTTAGGTAATAAGTTTGAATGTAAAACATCTCTTCTCACAAACGATGATAGTAAGTTTCATATGGTTCAGGTAAGACCCTGGCAAGGAACTGACTACAAATGTATGGTTTTTGATATAAGGGATGGTAATTTTAAAGCTTATGCATTTGAACTTACACACGAACAAATGCTTGAAGAATTAACAGCTTTAAAAGCAAGTGCTGCCCACGGAACAATTGGTGCAAATCAATTAAATAATAATATAGAATACCGTTTTTCCATGAATGTTGATGAAAAAAACCCAGATTTTGCTCGTTGGTTAAAAAAATATCAGGTTGATTTTGATTTCTCGAATAAAATAGACCAGGAAGATATCATGGCTATAGATAATGCAAGTATTGTTAAAAATAACCTAAAGAAATTACATGGCAGAAATTTAATCTAAAAAGAAAGGAGCATAAGCTCCTTTTCTTATGTTATAAATGTGGCGAAATATTAAAAATTATCAAATATGTCGCCATATTGATTATTACCCGAACTGCTTTGATTGTTGGTTTGATTGTTGGTTTGAGTCTGAGTAGATTGCTGATTTTTGTTAAAAGAATCAGGATCTGACACAGACAATTTTAAAAATTTAGTTTTTTTATCTTTACTCTCATTTTCCCATGCGGCTATACGTAACTCTTTACCATTAACTGTCACAGTCCCTGTATAGTCAGGTTGTTTATCACTGGTTTTATTCGCATTTTTAAATAAAACACCAGAGTTGTCTTTGTTTTGATTTTGTTCTTGATTACTCATAATAAAATAGCGGTCATTTATTGTTCATAAATGCGGGATAGCCTTTAAGTAATAATACTTAAACCGATTCGCTCTCCTTTTATTTTTGTTTTGCTATCATTGTTTAAATGTGAATATATATAAGTTACCAAAGAAAAAAAATATTTCCACCTATTATGTAAAAATAATTTGATTTTTTCTTTGAATATGTCACGATTTGAAGTGGTAATATATTCCACACCTGATTATTTCATTCAGGAATTATTAAAAGTCCCCGGAGGTGCTATGAGAATAATAGAAAAAGATGATCTTTATTATTCAGTAAAAAATCAAGAAAAGAATGATTTATATAAATTGCTTAATCAATCTAATGACACGGGTGTTTTTTATCCCAACGAAAACTATGGATACGAAACATTATTGCATATAAATGCGACACTTGATAAAACCGTTTTTAATAAGGAATGTTTTGAATTACTATGTGTCTATTCTACAGGATATATTGATTTGAAAGATTCTTACAATAGAACTGCTTTATCAATTGCCTGTATGAAAAATAATAAAGAGGCTATCCTCACATTGTTGGCTTTTGGAGCTAATTTAAATCTGGTTGATAGTTATGGCAAAAAAGCTTTTGAATATATAACAGATTATTCGGTTATAGGTGATATTGAAGAATATTTTATTTATCCTTTTTCTAAGAAAGGTGATGAGGTAAAAGGTGTTCCATACTGGTTAGATGATTTTAAAAGTTTTATCTTTGGCAGTGAACAGGAAGAGGTTAATTTTCTTATTAATTTATTAGTAAACAAAACAAAAGATGTAAAATCATTTTTGAAAAAGTGTGAAGAGTTAAATGTAAAAGTCTATACTATTGTTGATGATTCAAATAAAGTTAAAGATATAAAAATCGTGAAAAATGATAAAGATTTTTTACTGAGCGAAATTAATCCTAACTTTACCCCTCAAAAATTTGTTCAGCGATTAGATATTAATTATTTTGAAACTTTATCAACCCTACTGACACAAAATTACAAAAATGATGGTATTATAAGAAATATTATCATTGAACAAGAATAAGGGTTATAGATGCATAGAAAATTTAATGCTAATACAAGTGGAACAGACTTTATTGTAGGTGATATTCATGGTGAATTTAAAGATCTTGAACAATTTCTTTGCAAAATTAAATTCGATGCTAAAAAGGATCGTCTTTTTTCAGTAGGCGATCTTACTAACAGAGGTCGATATTCATCAGAGGTTTTTCATTGGATGAATTATGACTGGTTTTTCCCTGTTGCGGGAAATCATGAAAAAATGGTTGTTGATGTCTTGAGAAACCCTAATTCTTTTTTCTCTCATAAATTTACAACCCAATTGGGTAAATGGCTCCTAGATTTGAAAGGAAGTGAAAAGCATAAATTAATTGATTATTGTGAATCTCTTCCGTTATTACAGACAATTACTCTAAATAATGGCAATAGAGCTGGTGTTGTCCATGCTCACATACCTTATTCATCCTGGAAAGAAACTATAGAAAATATCAATAACTCTCAAGTCCAATATTATTGTCAGTCAACAGATGATGCAATGCTCGTTAAAGATAATGAATATATAGAAGATTTAGAGGTTCTTTTTGTAGGGCATCTTATACAAAAAGATATTGTAAAAAAAGCAAATACACTTCTTATTGATACAGGTTCTGGCTATCCTAAAAGAAAACTTTCTATTTTAGATATAAACACACAACAAAAAGTGAATTAATCTTTTCTATTTACAGGAATTGATTTATAATTTTTAAATGGATTTAAATTTAAAAGGTGAACAATGAAAACCCACTCATCCTCATGTTTAATAAATAAATATGTTATTGATAAAAAAACTTTTTTCACTTTACCTTATCTTAAATTTATTAAAGAACTTTATAAGGCAAGAGAGAGTGAAAAAAAGCAAATGCTTACCACGGAGCAGATTGATGCCTTGATAAAAAATGTGGAAAAAACATTTGTCTATTTTATGGAAGCTAAAAATGTTCCACAGGATTTAGCTGTAATACGGAAAAATTTTGACCATGTTAATCAAGATTTAAATATATTGATATCTAATTATGAAAAAGAATTTGGAAAAACCAGAAATACTTTACTTCAGCGATCTGTTTTTGAAAAATCAACCCTGCAATTAAAAGAATTTATTCATGATGTTGTTCAATATAAAGATAAAACAGATAACTTTATTGTAGAAAAAAATGGAAAATATAAAGATTTTTCAGAATATGCAAAAAAGCTTCTCTGTCATGAAGAGTTTAAAGAGTTAAAAAAATCACTCGATAATATGCATCTTATTGCAAAGAAAAATAAAATTTAAATTCTTCTTTTTTTAGTATTTTCATGATCGTTATTCTTGATTGAAATATTTCTTAATAATACATTTTTTTCGGAATAGTAATCAAGGACATCGTATGCTGTTGTTTCAGTTTTAACTAAATCTATTGCTCTTTGTCCTTTTTTGTTAGGTATGTCGATTGAGTTGAAACCATTCTTTAAAAGATGTTCCACACATTCCTTAAAATTTTTAAAATCTGGATTATAACAAATAGTATGCAAAATTGTATTTCCATCACTGTTTACAATATTTATTTTTTTATTTTTAAGGATCATAGATATAAACCCTAAAAACTCTTTATCTATAATGTCGCTTTTTAATTTTATGCAGCGTGCTTTTGAATAAAGCATTTTAGTTATAACGAAAATAAAATCTGATGAGATAAATTTAAACTCGTCATTAAATTTTTTTAGCAAAGAGATGATCTTGTTGTTAGGTAAATCAGATTTATGTATATATGTAAAAGCATTTTCAAAATCAGAAAGAGTGAGTTTTACTTTTTTCTTTTTCATATATTCTATTTTATATTCTATATCTTTAATATCAACACTAAAGATTTTACTTAAAAAGAGACCTTTGTTTTTTATTTCGACAAATGTATCTGGAAATACTTCATCAAATTGACCTATGTTTTCTTTAGTGCTCATTAAAATCAAAACTGAAAAGATATTAAGATTATTATCGTTTATATTAAATGTGAATGACTTATTCTGTGACAGTCTTTTTAATTCATGTATAAATAAGTCAAAATCCTTATTTTTACAATATGACTTCAAAACACAAATTAATGGGGTGTCCTTATTGTTAGGAAGTGTAACTAAAGGTAATAGATGATCAATAAGCATTTTTCTATCACTCGGAATGTTAAAGTCCGGCTCATTTCTTTCATACAAGGCTTTTTCATAAAGATAAAAAATAGCATTATTTGAATTATTTTTATATTCTAAAGGAAAACCCATATCTATAAGTTTTTTTGCCATAAAAAATTCATTACGTTGACAGGCAGTTGAAATTGAAGTTTGGTGAGAAGAATTCCTTGAAACCATGAAAGCTTGTTCATCCCTAAAGCCATCATTGTATAAAATGTTTAAAATTTTTAATTTATCATTATTTAGTAAATGATAATCTCTGATCAAAAAATGAATCAAACTGTTTTTTGATCTATTATGCTCTTCCATCATAATTTCTTTAAAAAATGTGTATAGGAAAAAATCATCATTTTTTAATGAATCAAAAATGTAAGAGATATTATAAGCATCTATAACAAGACTTTTAGGTTTGTGATTTTTAATATACATTAAAGCATCTTTATCTTTATTAAAAAGAATTTCCCTGTATAAACTTCCCTGGCTATATTTAGTATTACGTGTGTGTAAAACTTTAAGAAGAGATTGATTCATTGAAATTTTATTCATACATAAGCCTTTTTTATTATAATTAACTTATTTATTATAATAAAAAAGGACAAAAGAAGGAAATCTTTTGTCCTTTTTATCCAAAAAATATATTAACGGGCTAACTGGAACTTACCTAATTCAAAGACACCAGCAACTTCGCGGTTTCTAATTTCGTCTTCAATTGTAAAGTATTCCCAAGCTTCCTGAGTTTGTAACACTTTTTGTAAAAGTATATTATTCAATGCATGACCAGACTTATAGGCTTTGTAGGCTCCCAGGATATTATGACCACACATATATAAGTCACCTACAGCATCCAGTATTTTGTGTCTCACGAATTCGTCTTTAAATCTCAAGCCCCCAGGATTTAATACAGTATAATCATCGAGCACAATTGCAGAATCAAGAGAACCACCCAGACACAGACCATTAGCTCTCAGCATATCTATATCTTTAAGAAATCCGAAAGTTCTGGCTCTGCTTATCTCCGTAATAAAATTCTTAGTAGAAAAATTTAATTTATAGCGGTTAAAATCACTTGTAATAGCTGGATGATCAAAATCTATTTCAAAATCAAGTGAAAAACCGGCGGATGGAATTATCTCTGCCCATTTTCCACCCTCAGCTTCAACTCTGACTTTATCTTTTATCCTTATAAATTTTTTAGGACTATTTTGTTCCTCTATGCCAGCTTCAAGGATAAGGAAAATAAAAGAAGATGAGCTACCATCCATAATTGGAATCTCTGGTGCATCAACCTCAACCATTACATTATCTAAGCCAAAAGAAGATAAGGCAGCATTTATATGTTCGACCGTAGAAATCCTTACACCTTCTGCATTTACAAGAGCTGTGCAGAGCATAGTATCTTTTACGGAAGTTGCAGATGCAGGAAAGTCTACAGGAGGATTTAAATCTGTCCTTCTGTATATAACACCCGAGTTTACTGGCAGGGGTCTTAAGGTCAGTTTGACCTTTTTGCCACTGTGTAATCCTATCCCTACCGCATTAACAGGTTTTTTTAATGTCCTTTGTCTGATCATATTTCCACCTCATTTTAATATATGAGAATATAAGTTAAAAGTTACCTACCTATTATATAATCAAGTCTAATAAAAATTCAACTTTTGTGACAGACTTCTTGTTATTTTTATAAGCAAAAAATGCTATGTATACTATAGGAATAAGATGATTTTTATATCCTTTTCTTTTTATTAATTAAATTCTGATTTTCGTTGTGATTATTATTTTCCAGAGAGTTATAAATTTTCATAGATTCTAATAATCCACAAATTCCTAAAAGTTCACTACTTGCCGTGTTTTTATAGGTTAAAATCTCTGCTAACCATTCATTCAAAAAAGAAGTGATACTTTTTACTTTCTCTTCGTCTGTAAAATTATTAATGATGTGATAAAAGAATTCTAAGCTTTTTTCCTTAGATAAGTTATAGGCAAATTCAAACTGTATATTATCTTTGCTAAATATATCACGATGTAATTTCTCAATTAAAAAAATAAATAATTCATTTTCATTCTTATCTTCACTATATAAAGCTCCACCATTATCTATATAAAACTGGAGTAGTTGAGTGCTATATATCGTAGTAACAATATGTTTGAAATTTTTTATCATGTCAGATTTAAAACCTGGTGTATGTTTTTTGAATTTTTTCAAAATTAAAATCCACATTTTTTCTGTATGGAAAAAAGGTATTTCATTATGAATTACTATTGGTTCTTTTTTATTTTTTCTTTTCTTCAAGACAAAATTAAGTATCTTATTTCTATATTCGTCCTTTTTAATCTTTTGGTTGTTAAATAAAGTAGTGTAAGGAAAATATAACCCTGAAGGATAATCAACTTGCACTATTTTAAAAATGTTAGAAAGAATAAAATTCTGGTCATGCTCACTCATATTTGTGTATGCTTTTTCTAGGAAATAAGGCAAAATCATAAAAGCGGTTCTTTTTCTATAAAGTATGCTTTTTATATCATCACTACTAAAATAAAAATCTTCACAATCTATTAGTTTTTTAATAAATAATAGCAATCTTTTTTCATCTTCATCCCGAAATGCGTTATCTGTAATAATGTTATAAATGCCTAAATCATAAAATTTTAAAAAATTATCAATAAAATACCTTTTCTGGTTTACTTCATTGTTCAATACAGATATAAAATTATTGTCTAAAATATAATGATAGATATCCAACTTAGCAGTCAAAGAATGGTAAGGCGAAGAAAGAACTTTCTGCCAAAATATTTCATTATTTAGGTTTGCTAAATGTGCATATTCAACAATAAAATTAAAATCCCAGTGTGTATAATCGATATTGTTAAAAAACATATCGCTAAAGGGAAGATTACAAATAGAGAAATGCACAATATCAGTTCGGAGTTCTTTGATAGTGTCATTTTTTTTATTTTTTATATCATCAATTATTTTATTTGAATAATGATTAATTTCTGCCATATCACCCTCTTTGGTTATCTATTTTTTGTAGGGGGTATCTTGTAATAAAAAGATTTACCTATATAATAATAATTATCACAAATAAAACTTTAGAAACAACGAAATACCTTTCAAAGGACACAATTATGAACGAAAAATCCCTTGATGCTTCTTTGAATGAAGTTTATCTTTCAAATGAAAATAAATCAACAATAAATTTATTTAATAGCATATTAAAAAGAGATATTAAAAGTCTTGAAGCTTCAATAAATGATGGAGCCAATCTTTTAGCAGAAAGACCTTTAAGTGAAAAAGACTCAACCCCTATAGCTCCCATATCTTATTTATTTTTGTATGGTGCTTTAGATGATACTAAAGAAATCAAAGATAAAGATTTAAATAAAAAAAATGGTTTTCTGGTAAGAGCTTTTAATTTACTTGTAAATAATAAAGCGGATTTAATAACAAATAATACCATAGAAGTAATACCTGAAGATAATCATCTTTATGAAATTTTTTTAAAAGAAGCTTTTGCTCAATTAAAAAACAATCTCAATGTTATTAAAGATGATAAAAGTGCTTATTGGTTAAGAGCCTTATTAAAAGAAAAGAATGAAGAAATATTATTTGATTTTTTTGAAAAATATCCCCTTCAGGATAATGGAGCACCTTGGGCATTTAAACTAGATGTTTCAGATGAGAGTCTTTTGTCTTTAAGTATACAAACAAGAAATGTTAAAATAATTGATTTGTTTCTGAACGATATAAATGAGCAAAATGTTGATATCGATCCATACACTTTTAACTCTCATCACTTTACTCTCCCAGAAAAACCTTTTACATTACTTGATGAAGTTTTGTTTAGCTATAATAACGATAGTGATTCAAAAAACGAATTTTATAAAAAAGTTATTACAGATTTGTTAAGTAAAAATGGAAAAATTCATCAATATGATTACGGTGCAAAGGCGAATAAATTGATTATTGAATTTGACATTGAAAAAAATAAAAATGAAGTAAATAAAGGAATGAAAATTTAACATTGAGGAAGTTATGAAATTATTTAAATGTGTTGTTCTGTTTTTTGTTGTATTAGGTTTTTATATTGGAAACTCAGTGTTAGTGAATGATCCTCCGGCATGGGTTCCATCAATTATCTCTTTAGTTTCTTTTTGGGTTAATAATTGTATAGAATTACCTAAAAAAATATTAGTGTTTTGTACAGATGAAAATTATTATCAGTCACATGAGTCAGTGTTAAAATTCATAATCCCTGGATTTTGGACGTTAATAGCTTCATTTTTTATAAAAGAGAAAGAAAATCAATTTGATATGCTTGAAAAACTGGATTCTGGCTTTGCAATGAATGAAAAAGAACCTGTCTTTGAGATAAAAGGTTTTAAAAAGAAACTGTATAACAGTCTCGGTTGGTTCTTTTTGACAGACTTAGAAGATTTTGTTCTTTATAAATTTACAATGTTGATGCCTGCTAATCACAGGAAAACAGTTATTAAACAACTTAAATTATTGAACAGAACTCATAGGATTAGAACAAATGAAGGTGGGAATATTTGTATTACAGCTTTTGACAGAATATCTTTTACAGGTTGCAAAAAGAAAATTGCCTCTATTTTAAACAATGATGAGCCTTATGAATGTGTAATTGCTTCTGGTTTATTGGTCAGTAGAAAACATTATATTGCTGTTGATTTAATAGCCACTCAGGGTGTTGTTTCCAGATTGCAATTTCAATCTGATAATAATATAGATGATATAAAAGGTAACTTTACACTTCAGGATGTTGTTATTCATCATTCATTAACAGACAAAAAGAAAGTTTATGGTGAAGATTATGATGATGAGGTTTATTAAGAAAGATTGATTTTTTAATCTGAAAAATTAATACATGTAAGCGGGTTTTATGGAATTAAAACTCGCTTTTTTATTGCAATAAAACAGTATTTTTTAATAAGATTACATCTTATACAGTTCTGCCTAAAGAAAAATTTTTACTGTCTTGCGGATAAAAAATAAATGAAATTACTTTTAAAGTGAGGTATCTTTAAGAGTAATTTAACAGATGAGGTGGTGATTTTGAATATTCAAGAGAAAATTGACCAATATTTAAGTATAGAGGAATACAGCTACTTGTTAGATGATATATCGCAAAACGATTTTTGTTGTAAAAAAGATAATGAATTAAGTTTTAATGCTTTAGGTTATGCGATGTTAGTTGATAATCTTAACTATGTTAAAGCTTATTGTGAAAGCAAAAGAGAATTAAAAATGGACACTGTTATAGCTGTAAAAAATAAATACAGAAATAACAAATTATTTGTAAGCCATATTTTTGATTTTATAAAAGTAAATAGTAAAATACACAATTATATTAGCTGTTTGGCAAAAAATAACGATTTCTATGCCGTGGATTTTTCGCAAAACTATAATACTATAAATTTTTATTGGTCCCAGATAAAACAAAAAAATGAACGGGCACTCTATCATTTTTTTCTTACTTTTAGATTTTCAAATAATGACAAAAAAGTATCTCCAATTTTTTATAAAAAACTATCATCAGAAAATGTAAAGTATTTTTTTGATGTTGTTGTTAATTTTAATATCGAAGAAATACCTGAACAATATAGAAGTTATGTTCAAAGACCTTCTTATTTAATGTCTATACTGATGAATAACCATGCTGTATATAATCTTATAAAGATGTTGAATACAAAAAATAAAGAAGAAATAAAAGATAAAATTGAGACAATTTTAAATTACAATAATGAAATTATTGAATCTTTAATGCAAGAATCAAAAGAAGTAAGTGAGACTAATGATAAAAGAAAAACAATAGGACGAAATACTCCTGTACTTTTACTTATAAAAAATAAAAATGCGGAAATGATAAAATTTTTTATAGATAAAGGATATATATTAAATAAAATGGAAGAAAATCTAATACAAATAGATACAGATTTAAGAAGCTCTATTGATGTTGATATTAAAGGCAGTGTTAATAAACTGGAACATAATATCATTCTGTTTGAAAACAAAAAATCAACATCATTAAAGCAGGCTAAATATATGGATATATTTTTAAATAGTATATCAACAGAAGAAAAAGAGGCTATTTTTAATCATTATTATGATAAATATTTCTATTCATCTATGTGTATGTCTCATAGGGTAAAAATCTATCAAGATATAAGAGAAAATATTTCATATGTTGATCATTATATATTTCATTATAATATTCCTGTTCTAAACATATTAATTAAACATGGTTATAAATTTAATACTCAGCAGCATAATGTTCTTATTTTCAATTTTTTTAAATCATTTTTTTCAGCCTATAAAGATGAAAGTGAATATAAATTTTTCTTGGATTACATATACCATTTACCAACGGCTATAAAAAAAGAATTTATTCTTTATGCTATAAATAAAAAACTTGAGATATCCAGATATGGAATAGATCTTTTGATGCCATTAATAGAAGAAGTGAACGGAATTAGTAAGGATTTTTTAGATCAATATATTAACTTTGAAGTTATGCATCCTATTGCCCTTTACTATGCTTTAAAAACAAAAGATTATAAAATAGATTATTTATACAATATGTTAAAACTGTATTTGAAAAATAATAAAAGTGATTTGTTAAACGGTTCATTTTTCAATGGTTCTATACTTTATGAAAATATTTTGTTTTCTTTGTATAAGCATAATCAAAAAGATTTCTTGTCTTTTGAGTTTGAACTCAGAGATGGCATTCTGAGTAAATTTGAACGTTGTCTTGTTTTAGGCGGATTGGAAAATATTACTGAAGAAGTAATTAAGAAAAAAAGAATATGATAAAAATTGTAACAAAGAAATTGAGTGGAAGGTGACAAACAAAAAAAAGAGTGTATAAATTGACTTATGTGCTCTTTTTTACAGGAAGAATTATGAAATTTGATTTTATTTTTAATAACCAAAACCCTTTTTTAGCTCTTGTAGAAGGAAAGTTTCAATTTACTGGTGCTAAAACAGAACAGAAAGAACTTCATATTGTAAAGTCCGGTATTATCTCTGTTCCTTCAGGGAAATTAATGATAACCGATCCCTTTTTTCTTATGCATAAAGAAAATAATCCCTTTATAATTATGCCATCTGGCAATTATCAAACTTATATCACTGTATCTGATAGTAGTGATTCTTTTACAGGCGAGCCTGAGTTTGTTAAAGAAGCTTATCTATCGATTATAATTGATAAAAAAGCCATGAAAGAAAGAATAGCGATTCAAGAAAAAAATATTTTTTCTGGTATAAATCCGGCTGTTGATTCAAAAAGACTTGCTTTCATGAATATAGAACAGGAAAACATTTCTAAGAAAGAAGATAAGGGTGGTTTGTTTGTCGGTGTTTCTACTGTGTCTAAAGTAATAGCAATCGCAGATAGTGATAATATAAGAGATAGTATGCCTGATGAAACTGAAAAACCCTGGTTTGAAAACTTTTTCAATTATGATGTGACTAATTCCTGGTTTGACACGATGGATAATCCAGAACATATTCGTTGCGGTAGTGCAAATATAAGATTACCAAAAAGAAGTGATATGAAAAATAATTTTAACAATATTGTTTTGACTTACTGTGGTAGAGATGATTTCGCAATTCCAGCAATAGCCGAATTAAATGAAGAAAATCAAAAAATAATTGCTATTCATTTAGACTTTGGTGTAATACCAGTATATGACAAGCCACCTGTGAGTAATACATTGAAATGAAGTTTTTTGTAAACATTTTTATAAGCATTTGTCTTCTATTTATTGCAACAACTGCTCTTGCTGAAGAAATATCATTAACTGAAAATGATATGCCTTTTATAAATAAAAAATCAAATGATTTTATTGTTAATATTGATATAAATAGTTTTAACAATGAAATAAATAACTTGATGGTTAAAAACCATAATTGTGATGATTTCAGAAGTCAGGTTAGAAAAATTTATCCAGAAGAATATATTAAAAACAGATGTATCTTTAAATACAGTTATGAAGCAGCTCGTAAAAAAGGATTTTTAGATGCAACATTCTTATCAAAAGATAAAGATTATATTTCCAAGGTTAATGATATATTATCTGAGGAAGATTATCAGACTGAAGGTGTTGCGAATATTATTTATCAGTTAAAAAATATTAACCCCCTTTATTCTGAAGATGTTGAACAATGTAAGTATATAACTAATCCTTATAGTGAAGAGTTACAGTCCTGTTTAAAAAAAATATACACAACAGAAAATAATAGCTTTACGAAATATATGCAAGCTTGTGATTCAATTTATAAAGATAAAAGAGAGTCTGATGTTTGTATTGTTAATTTAGGTAATAAATCTTTCGATCCATTTGACAGAATAGAAACTAAATGTTTAGTAGAAAATTATTTAGCCTACACTGATAAACAAGGTAATGTAAGAAGACGACTTAATACGGGACCCTATTATCAATGCTTATCTTACAGGGAGAAGGGAACTGGATTCATTCTTTGGAAAGCTCAAATGGGATACAGAGAAGGTTACACTGCTGGTCTATACATACTAAAAACAAATAAGTTTGATTTCTTAAAAAACAACAATGGATGATTAATCCATTGTTGTTTGTTTATTTTTGAAGTATATGGTGTATAAGAAGTATGAAAAAGCAGTTTAAAAACATATTGATGAATGATAAAGAATACTTATAAAGCATACCTCTTTTTCTGTTATGAAAAATCCATAAATTGCATAATGAGAAGAATGCACTCAAGAAAAAAGCTCCAATACTATAACTACTGATTAAAGCAAGAAATGGTAATACACACCAAAACTGTTCAGGTAAAGTAAGAGGAATGTCTAAAGCTGGTCTATATTCAGAACCATTTATAGATAGTTTAGGAACTGGATCAAATCCCGTTCTTTTAAATTTTAAAGAAGTAACCTGCCCTTTAACTCCTAATAAATAAGCGCCTTTTTCTCTGTTTAATGGTTTATTGTCAAGATAAAGTTTACTTGGTATAAGCCACATTCTTGATACTTTTAATGTTAATCTTCCGTCAGCATATCCGGGAATACCATTAAGAGGATAAATTTTTGCCATACTGTCTCCTTGTTTGAAAATAAAAATATCATAATATTTAATACTTTCTTTTTCTATTTTTTTTATGTTTATTTGGAACATTTTTATATTGAGTTTTCTTTTTTACAGGAAATAAAGCATAAAGACTAAAAATAACACTGATTAAAAAAGCACATGTCCATATAATACTGGAAAATAATAAAGGATTAAAAATTAAAAATAGAAACACTAAATTTATAATGATAATAAATAGCCATTTAATATTAAAACCTTTTTTAGTGTTTTTTAATAATTTTATTGCCATACCATTTGGAGTAGAATCCTTACTGCATTCTTTTTTAAAATAAGCTATATGTGTCGTCCATAATTCAGGGAAAGGTAGTGTAAAATTACTATCTTTTTGATTGTCGAGCCATCTTAAAATCCATTGTGTATGCTCTTTTTCAATTGTTTCATTTTTTAAAACGGCTCTTAAAAAATCTTCCCATAAATGATTGGCTTGTTGATGTTGTTGGAATTTTCTAAAAATCCATGATGCCTTAGCAAGACTGCTTATATCACCAAGAGATATTGCTGCATTATAATGATTCAAAGCTCTTTGTTGCCACTCCTGCTTTTCTTTTGTTCTTTTAATGTTATAAGTTATTTTTTCACAAGTGGTGCCTGCCATATATTCTCCTTTGACAGACCCCATCATTCCCGCTTGCTCAAAATGTTCCAATGCTTTTTTATAATCTTTAATAACAGACCCATTACCGTTTAAATAGATGTATCCTTCTTTTAAAAATTCTGTAGATTTTTCCTTATTTGAAGATTTGTTATCCACATTATTTTTGTTTTTTTCAAAATCAGAAATTTTATCCATTATTTTTATAGCTTCTGGTAGTTCTAAACGGAAAAACTCTTTATTTTCGGAAACTCTTTTACCTTCTTTCTCCAGATAATGATGTAATTTTCTCTCTGCTTTATGACAGTCTTCAAAAGGTAAAAAATATTTTAACACAAATGGTGTGGGAACGCCTGTAGCGGCTGAAAGTTCTTTTTTTCTGTCTTCAGGATGCCTGACAGTTTTTCCTATTTTAACCTGTCCAGGAATACTACTGTTCGTTAGAATATAAAGATAACCTGATGTCTTTTCTGTTTGTGTTTTCATATATTTTCCCATTTTTATTTCATTTTAAAAAAATGTTGATAAAAGTCAAACATGAAAATATTTTGAATATTATAGTTGTCGTTTTTTAGAAAAGAGTGTTATAATACTTCTCATCAATTAATTATAACACAGTTAAACAAAGGAATTCACTATGACTATATCTCATCTTCGTTTTAAACAAGGCACTGGTATTTCAAGACAATCAGAAATTCAGGTATTAATTAAATTTGGAGTTGCTTCAATTGTTCAGGCTTTTGAACCTGATGCTCATCCTCTGCGTTCTTCTACTTACAAGCTCACAATGAGAGAAGGGATATCTTATGATGTTCTGGATGAGTATTTCAGAGGAAATGAAAATGTTCTTCCTGTTACTGATGAGGAAATTGAGTCCTGGAAAGATGCTCCCATTGTAAAACTTGACAGAAAAGGTAATCCAGTAGCTGAATAGTATATTAAACAAACGAAAAAGAGAGTGATCAACTCTCTTTTTTTTATTGGATAAATTGTAATAAAGCCTGCTTATTTATTGTTCAGAGAGGATAAATATAAATGGAGGAAAAATGGAAAAAGTTGCTGCAAACATTCAATTAATTAATAAAGAAAATAAATATGGCAGAGTCTCTGAATTCACGCTTTGGGGCTATCAAGACTTATACAGCCTTCTCGATAAGCAGATACCTTCTGACCAAAAAGATCTGATTTTGAACAAATTCATATCTATGATGAAAGATGCAATATTGTGTTTTTCTAAAAATATAACACATTATCCTCTATCTCATAATCTGAACAAAAATTTAATTGAGAGAAATGAGTTTTTAAACGAAAAAGAAAAAACACAGATAGAGAATTATTTGTACGAGTTTAATGTCTATAGAATATCTATGTATCATGAAAATTATGCTAAATCTTATCCTCCGAATTTTACTGGTTTTTCTAATGAAGATAATGGTATGTGTGAATTAGAAAAATTCATGAATACTCAAGGTTATAAGGATTTTTTATTTTTAAAAAATTGGCTTAATAAAAACAGAAAAAATAAGAAACTAACTGAAGAAACTTTAAATAGAATAATTAAAGACTGGCAAGAAAGTAAACTGATTACTGTATCAAAAATTGATATTTTTATAGAAAGTTATTCTTATGCTCTTTTTGATGCTTCAAGAAATGGCCACATAGATCGTTATAAAGAATGCGGGATTCTTTCAAATGCTATGATTTTTGAAAGTGAAAAAAGAGCCGTAGCTTTTGCTAAAGGCAAAAATATTGAAAATAATTGTTATGTTGTAAGGTTAAAAATAGAAGTTGATTCTATAGTTAGTAAGGGCATTTTAGTTGAAAATTACGCCAATGATTTTAAAGAATCTTTGGTTAAAAGAGAAAATAATAAGGTGATGAAAGCTTTAAAACATGAGTTGGAACCTATAGAAAAAGACCCTAAAAAAAGATTATAAGATGCTGTTTTTATTGGTTTTTATATCTTTAAAAACCTCTATTTTCTATTGATTTTTCTGTAATTTTATTGTATTATTACACGATAAAAATAACTCTCGGAGGTTGTCTATGATTATCAATATCGAAAATGAAAAAGGTTTAAATGCTAACTTATCTTTTGAACCTGTCTGGAACCCTGTGCTGTCTCTTTTTGTTAAAAAATACTGTGATTACTTGAATGATTACACTATGATGGATAAATTGAAGCAATTTAAGGATTATCTACATCAATTTGGGTTTGTGAAAAAAAGTATTATTAATATTAATATATATGGCTTAGGATTGTTTAATTTTGAGTCAAAAAATAAAGATTTTAATGTTAATGTCTTAAATTTATACAGTTCACCATATTATAATAATTTTAGAATTGACTCTACCAAAGTAGAGTTATCTCCTGATTTTAATAAGAATGAGCCAGTTTATGGATTTATTACATTCAGTAATTTTATTGGAGCCACATCAACTGTAGATTTTCCCTATATTGCTAAGGGGGATTGGGAAGGAATTGGTTTTGAGGCTATGGAAAAACTTGTTGCTTCTAAAGAAGCGACTCAGCTTTATATCGAGTTGATGGGTTTTATAATTAATATGCCAGATCTTGTTAAAAAAGCATTAAAGTCATACAGTAAAATGGCTTCAAAAAAAGGAAATCTGATTATAAGTGAATACGATCCACTTTCAAGACTTGTTTCGAGTACAGCGTATCTTATTTATAATCCTACCAGTAATGGCTATCTTAATGATAAAGGTAGCTATGTGCCCATGTCTGGTGCACGTCTTTTTGAGAGTGCTATTCAGGCAGAAAGAACCTCGAAATCACGTGGCATTACTAATAATGTTGTTATTGTAGAGTCAAAAATTTCTTTGACTTGTATTACTAATCAAATTCCTTTACCTTCATGTGGAATAGGAGAACTTGGTCAGGGTATCGCTGACCTTGAGAGAAAAACTATTCTTGAAAACCTAAATAAAGTCACAATGGAAGAACTGCTTAATCAAATAGAAATTCTGAAAAGCAAAGTAAAAGAGGATAATGCAGTTGAAACAGAAGAAATTCCTGAAGAACCTGTAGTATCTACATCTAACAAAAGAAGAAGGATGTAAATTATAGTAAAAAAGAGGCTTTAAAAGCCTCTTTTTTTATGTTATGATATACAAAAAGAAAAGGACTATTCTATGAGGCAATATGTAGAAAAAGAACATGATTATAACATAAAGAAACTTTTAAAAAAACAAGCAAAAAAAGAAGCTAAAATTCAAAAGAAAAAGTCTTCTTTTTCAAAAGAACCTGCAAGTCCCGTTATTAATCATCTGGATAAAGAACTGATGTCTGAAATTTCTAAGAAAAATTTTTGGGAAGACATGACAAATTTAATCCAAAAAGGTGCGAACCCAACGGTCAAAAATGATAAAGGAGATGATATCCAGATTGGCCTCATTAGAATTATGGATGCTTGGGCAGACATGGCTTTTAAAGGAAATTTTAAATGGAATGATAGTGACGGAAAAATGAGAGTCGCTTATCTTAAAGAACAGGCTGATATAATGATACATTGGGGTATTGATATAAATTACTCACCTGACAACAGTGATGCTCATCTTTCTCATGGTAATTTTTTCTATAAATTAGTCGAACATTCTATGAGATACCCAGAGCTTACCTCTTTAGCTATTCACCTTTTTGAAAAAGGAGCAAAGTTAGATGTTGAATTTAAATCAGCATACAGAGGAACCCTTGAACATTCTCTTGGAAGAAGAAAACATATCTTAAAAACTACAGAAGACGGTATGGGACCCAGTATTCTTATTTCACTACATGAAAAAAGAAAAATTAGTGAAGCGTTAGATGAGCCAGCACTTCAGAATGAGGTAAAAAATATAAAAAGATTATAAGTGTATTTATTGATTCTGATCAATGTAAATGCAGATTTTATTTGATTTAATTGTAACATGATCCAATATGTTTATAGTTAATAAAGAAGGAGAAATGTTATGATTAAAGGCTTTCAAATAATGCAATGTGATAATCCTGAATTATTGCATTCAATATGGCTAACAGATGAAAACAAGATTCGTTGTCTTTGCTCAAGAATATATCCAGAAAATACTATTTTAGATAAAAATAATATTATTACCGATAACACTGTATGCAGAGAACTCAATATTGAAAATGAATTAAAAGTAAAAATAGAAGGTGGTCAGCATTTAAATGTGAATGTTTTAACAAAAGAAACACTTGAAGATGCTATAATTAATCCTGAAAAATATCCACAATTGACAATACGTGTTTCAGGATATGCTGTTAGGTTTAATTCACTTACACCTGAACAACAGAGAGATGTTATAACCCGAACATTTACCAACTCGCTTTAATATATAAAAAAGAAGGCATTGCCTTCTTTTTATTTTTTAATAATCAAATTTTTTCTTAGGTTGAGGAGAAGCTAAGAAGTAATGAAGTGTTAACTTTTCAGTCAATATACTGGGTCTTATTCTGTCTTTTGTTTCAAGATGATCTGTAAGATGCTCAGCTATCGTTTTCCATTTCTCATTCGTTTCTCTTTTTAATTTAAAAAGCTCTTCTTTATTTTTTTTGATCCATTCATCTACACTTTGATTTTCTGACAATTTCGCAAAATCTTTAAAAATATTTTCCATATTTCCTCCAGTGATGGTATGATAAGCACATTTTATTATATAACATATTTAACAAAACAAAAATATTTAAGAGGTAAATGATGAAAAAGATAATCGTTTGTGCAGCTTTGTTTATGTATTCTTGCTCCTTACAATCCGCTTATGTATTTAAGGGGTCGGACAATACCCCTACAAATTACTACCAACCTAATGTTAATGACACAGGAAATCCTGTAGGTTCTTATACCCTGTCTAATGTTCCAAATATTATGTCCAAGCTTACTATAAATGAAGATAATACTTTTGACTGGTATATGCATTACAATACCGTTAATCTCCAGACCAAAGGTTTGTGGAAATCCACAGATCAAAATGTAATTAGTTTAACTACTAATCCTTATCCTGAAAATATTTCTTTTATCTATAAAGGTTTTCCAGAATATAACAACCCGAATGCTCCTCGCTTTTTGCAGGAAGGTAGTATTCAAATAAATATTACTTCTGCTGTTGCTTCTCAAAACAAACCCCTGGGTAATATGAAAATAACATGTAAAGGGTCTATTAAAACGACAATTGTTGTTACAGACAATAACGGATGGGCTATATGTAATGGTGCAGGTTTACCTTTATCTGCTTTAGAAATTTCTGCTGAAAATGTGAATTTACCTAACAAGTCTGTTTTTGTCAGACCGGATTTTAAAGGGAATAACTGGAAGTTTGATTTTGATTTTATAAATGCAAGCACAGATTATGCTTTCGTAGAAGAAAAAATGAAAGTAAGTAATTCGACAATAGAGTGGAACCCCATTAGTCTTAAAGGGAATACTATATGGAAATATGTAAAAGAAAATATTAATCGTTAATAACGAAAAATACCCTATTTCCTTCACGATTATTAATGTGTATGATGCCATTCCTTATCAAGGATGATAAGGTTCTGATAGATATTTTACACAGTTTTTTAATTCCATTTTTTATAGTATATAAAAGAGCCTGTTTCCTGCTAATATCAAGCAGTATTTCAGCACCTCTTTTCATATTATGAATAATGTATCTTTGGTATTTTGTAAGCGATTTTAAATTTGTTGAAGGCGAAGAAAGGAAAGTATCTTCATTCAGAAGATGTGGAAAAGGATTATGGTGAATCTCTTTAAATTTTCTCATTAATGTCCTCATTTGTTACGACAATAAGATGTCCTTAATATTATTAAATCTTATATAGCATAAATTTCAACTTTATTTTTATAAAAAATTGATAATTGTCTCTCAAAAACCAAAAATAGTTACTTATTATATGCATTCTTATTATATCAGTATATAAATTTATATAAATGAACATTTTCAAATTAAAAAACTTTTATAAAAAAGTCTTGTAAATAAAGAATAAGTTTTGTATTATTAAGTCGTTGTCGCCTGACATTCGTTTAAATGATAAAAAGGCCCACAGGTTTATATGACCCGGTTCAAATCCAAATATATAGAATGCGATTAGGTGAGTGGCTAATCATCTCAGAGGAAGCGATTCCTCTGAGTTTTTTTTGTCTAAAATTTGGTTATTAACGATTCTTCAAATAACTATAAAAAAATTTACATAAAAACCCTTGAAAACTTTCTTTTGAAACCTATTTAACTTTTACTATAAATTTTTGTTCAACAATCATAATAACAGAGGTGTAATATGGGTAAATATGTAATTGGTATAGACTTGGGAACAACTAACTCTTGTGTTTCTGTTATCGAGAATGGCATTCCTAAAATTATTGAAAATGCGGAAGGTCAAAGAACAACTCCTTCAGTTGTTGCCTTTAAAGATGACGAAATCCTTGTCGGATCTGGTGCTAAAAGACAAGCGGTAACTAACCCTGAGAATACCATCTTTGCCGCCAAAAGGCTTATTGGTCGCAGATTTGAAGATGAGGAAGTGAAAAAAGAACTATCTAAAGTTCCTTATAAAATAGTTAAAGCTGATAATAATGATGCCTGGGTTGAAATAAAAGGTAAGAAAATGGCTCCACAACAGATTTCAGCCGACGTCTTAAGAAAAATGAAAAAGACCGCAGAAGACTACCTAGGTCAAACTGTCACAGATGCTGTTGTTACTGTTCCTGCGTATTTTAATGATGCTCAAAGACAAGCTACAAAAGATGCAGGTGCTATAGCGGGTCTTAATGTTCTTAGAATTATTAACGAGCCAACTGCTGCTGCATTAGCTTATGGTGTAGATAAGGTTGAAAAAGAGAAGAAAATTGCCGTGTATGACCTTGGTGGTGGCACATTTGATATTTCAATCATAGAAATTTCTGCTGAAGATGGAGATAAACAATTTGAAGTGTTGTCAACAAATGGTGATACTTTCCTTGGTGGTGAAGATTTTGACCAAAGGTTAATTGATTATCTTATCGAAAGTTTCCAGAAAGAGCAGGGAATCGATTTAAGAAAAGATGTGCTTGCTTTACAAAGACTAAAAGAAGCAGCGGAAAAAGCTAAAATAGAATTGTCATCTGCTCAACAGACAGATATCAATCTGCCTTATATTACAGCAGATGCTTCAGGACCTAAGCACTTTACCCTGAAACTGACTCGTGCAAAATTTGAAGCCCTCGTGGAAGATTTGGTTAAGAAGACTCTGGAACCTTGTCGTATAGCATTGAAAGATGCGGGACTTATAGCTTCTGAAATAGATGATGTTATTCTTGTAGGTGGACAAACTCGTATGCCTAAGGTTCAGGAAGCTGTTAAGAGCTTCTTTGGTAAAGAACCTCGTAAAGATGTCAATCCTGATGAAGCGGTTGCAGCAGGTGCAGCAATTCAGGGTTCTGTATTATCTGGTGAAAGAAAAGATGTGCTATTGCTTGATGTAACACCTCTCTCTTTAGGTATAGAAACAATGGGTGGGATTATGACAGTGCTTATCCCTAAAAATACTACTATACCAACTAAAAGAAGCCAGGTGTTCTCTACTGCTGAAGACAACCAACCAGCAGTGACAGTGAAGGTGTATCAAGGTGAGAGAAAGCTTGCAAAAGACAATCATCTTTTAGGTGAGTTTAATCTGGAAGGTATTAATGCTGCACCAAGAGGTATGCCTCAAATTGAAGTTTCACTTGATGTAGATAGCAACGGTATTCTAAATGTCAGTGCAAAAGATAAAACAACGGGCAAAGAGAATACAATTACAATAAAAGCAAATTCTGGTTTAACTGAAAAAGAGATCGAAGAGATGATTAACCAAGCAAAATTAAATGAAGCTGAAGATAATCGCCTTAAAGAACTGGCTGAAACTAAAAATATGGCCGATTCTATACTCCATCAGGTTAAAAAAGAACATGCTGAACCAAGTGATGCCTTAAAAATAGCAATTGAATCTCTTGAAAGTGCAATGACTAAAAATGAGACAACTGCAATAAAGACGGCTATAGATGAACTTTCAAAAGTAGCAGAGCAAGAAAAAGCCAAATCTCAATCAGCATCACCTGAGTCTGATGTAGATAGTGATGATTCAGTAATAGATGCAGAGTTTGAAGAAAAAAAATAAAATAATCTAACTTATCAAAAGGGGAGCTTGTCTTCCCTTTTTTATTGATTAAAATATGTTATAATAATGAAAGATTAACTTAATGCAGAAGGTTTAGAATGGAATCACATATTAATAATTTGCTTTCAGAAGGTGCAAATTTAGATAACATCTACGAAATCTATAAAGCTTTACAAACTTCAGGTTTTATAGATACAACAAAAATTGTCAGAAATTCATCAGATAGAGATATTTTTTATCATCTGATAGACAAAGTGAAAGACTATCAACACAAAGATAATTTTCTCTCCTTTGTTCAAAATTATTTAGAGGATAAAGATAGCTCTGTTTTCGCCCAAAATAAATATGGTTACAGACCGCTTGAAAAAATAAGTCATTCTTTTAAAGGAATAGCACAAGACACACTCATAAAACTTTACGATATGATTTTCCAAAAAATATCAATAAATGAGTTTATAGGAAATATTGCTCCACTTTATGGATATTATTCTGAAATGAGTGTTCAAGAACAAAAAATAATGAAAATATCACAGGTAGTAAATTCTGCCTATGAAGAAAAATACTTTGATTTGCTTGATTTTTTTAAATTAAAGGGAATAGATGTTTCTGCTGATTCATCTTTAAGAGCAATTTTACGGTCTGTAAATGCTGATGAAAACTCTTTGAAATATTATATGGATAATCACACAGACCTTAAAAGAAATGTTGAATTTGATGGTAAGAGCTTACCTGTGTGGCAGCATTTAATGGCAAATGTAAATTTAAGTAGTCTTCATGTTGTAGAAAAATGGTGTGCAGAAAATATTGACCAGAGTGTTCTTGAAAAAGAAAAAGTAACCAAAATAAAAGATTCTCTCAAGGTTTGTCATAGCAAAACCTGTGAAAAGCTAAAAACAATAGATGGCTGGGATGGTTTGTATGATGAAGAAGATATCTCTGTTGTTCGTTATGCTATAAATAAAGATGCAGCACATGCGAATAAAATAACTTTAAAAAGAAGCATTGAATCACTGAATAAAAAAGATATTCGTGGCGAGAATGTATGGGTAGATGTTCTTGCGAACTGTGATACTATACATGTAGATGCTGTTTCTTTTATAAAAGATAATGTAGAATTATCGTTAAATAATAAAAATCAGGGGATTTTTGAACAGCTTTTAGAAGCTAATAATAACGGAAGGTTGTTATTTCCTGTTTTAAATAATTATAAAAAACAAGAAAATCAACCAAAGGTATTAAAAATAATAGGAAAGGTAAATCCAAATCTTATTTTAGGAAACAAGGATTTTTTAAAAAAATTAACTGAAGGTGAAGGTCATTCATTTTATAAAGACGAATTTGCCAAACTTATCTACAAATATATTAAAGCTATACCTAAGTCCAGATATGATTCGATTGAAGATAAAGAGTGGTTTGGGTTTGCTGTATTAATGCATCTTATACATAAAAGATCATCCGAAGAAGATACAAATTTTGTAGAAACACTTCTTGAAAATGGAGCATTGTTGCCTAAGCATATTCAACCAGAGATTGTTGAAAGCATATTCTCTGGTGAAGATGAGTCAGAAATATTGAAAAAATTAAAAGTTAATTTTGCTACAGTAGAAAGAGATATTCTTTTAAATGATTTAAAAGACGAAAATGTTGCCTCAAAGATATCCAGACAAAAAAGGATATAATTAAAAAGAAGCCCAGAGGCTTCTTTTTTTATTTACATTCTTTTTCTTTTTATAGTATTTTCAACTCCTTCACTAAGATTTTGGGAGATGTGTGCTTTTTCAGCAAGAACATACATATGTCTCTCTTTTTTATTATTAATATTCCATTGTGTTTGTAAAATTAAATCATAATCAAGACGGTCTTCATAATTTTTAAGAGCATCATCCATTTCGATAGTGATTCGTTTAAATAAATTTGAACTAATATTACTTTTAAAATAATCAATAAAGGTCAAAGTTATATTAGTATTACTTAAAAAAATATCGTTTGCTAAACAAAAAATAGAAATTTCATTAGCTAGAGATTTTGACTGTTCTCTTAATATAATAAGGTTATTATTGAAATCTTCTTCATTGGTTTTATCGAGTAAAATATTTTTAATGTGTTCAGCATTATTAAATATGTTATTCCATTCCAGATTTTTCAAATCACCCATTCCTTTAATAAAACGAGATATACCGCCACCAGAGAATTGATTTATCCCCTGATTATAAGTGTATTTTGCTATATCAGGGTAATCATTTGCAAAGCGAACAAGTATATTTAAAATATTATCATCTGGCACTCTATACTGAAAAATATCCTTTATTAGCGCTGTTTCAGTGTTGCCAATGGCAAAAGGGATTATTAAGTTTACATTATTATTATTTACCCATTCTTTAAAGGCTTTTTCTCCTATATCTTTTTTAAAATCCTTACTTAAAAAGGATTCAAAATTAAGATAAGGTAAACCATCAATTAAAGTGTTTTTGTAGTCCCCCATAAGAATACTTCTGATACTTTTTATATATTTCTTTTTTTCATTTAAATCATTTTTTCTATTTAGTATTAATTTGCCTAAAAAATGATTAAATTTTTCAGGCTCGTTTTTATAATATCCTTTTATATTGTCAACATTCTGCTTAGAGATGCTTTCATTATAAACTGAAGAGAATATCTGATATATAATAAAGCAATCATGAAAAGGTAAGGTTTCTTTTTCTTCATATGAGCAAGGTTTGGAAAAAATATTATTTTCAGTATTAATATGCTTTAAAAGAAGAGTTGTTATTGAAGAGGATGCATGTCCCCATCTGTAATGAAATGAGTCTAAAGAATCAATAAATTTTTCTGTGAAAATAAACTCTTCTTTAAAAAGAGTATTCCAGCAAAATGTAGAAAAATCCTCTTGTGATTTATCTTCTACCTTTAAGTTCACAATTTTAATGAAATCATCGTAAGTGATTTCACCTTTATAACTTTCTAATAAAGGTAATTTCTCCATAATAGCATAATTGGGAAGTGTAGCCAGATTTTCTATTAGTCCATCTTTAGTATCAATAAAATACTCGGGGTAATGATCTATATAAAAATTATTAAACTCTTTCTCGTGAAATATTCTTTTAACCTTTAAAAGTTCATCCTCAGAAACATGATCCTTGATTAACTCTTCTTTTATAAGTTGAAAGATATTCCATTTATGGCTGTCTTTTATTAATTTGTTGCTGCATAATGAAAGAATTTGTTCGATTCTCTTATTCATAATGTCATTCCTTTATTAAACTCGGTTTTCAATTGTAATACCAAAGACTCTTTTTCAAATAATGTATTCAAAAATTTTTTATTATTTAGTCTAAATGTATCATTTTTAAAACCGTAGAAAAATTCGGTATATTTTTTAAATTTAGCCATATCAATAATACAGCCTTTTTCCTCAGGTGTGAAAAAATTAGCGACATCTTCCAATAAATTATTTTCTTTTAATCCAGAGAGTATTCCATTAAAGTTATAATGTTTTTTATATTTATCAGATAATAAATAATTTTTCTTTTCCTTACTTAAATTTGAAAATATATCAATAATTAGTTGTCTGTCATCGTCCTTATTTTTATTGAAACTTCCAAAATCCAGGTGGAACCATGTTCCTGCATTCTCATTGACTACTTTATATAAAACTTCTCTGTTATAAACTGTATCAATAGATGATTTTATTTTTCTCAACTCAGAAAAATTTAATCCATTGTCACTAATCATACTCATTAGTTTAATTTTTTCAGGGGCATCTTCGATAATACTTAAGTATTTATTTTTCCTTATAAATTCAAGCATTTCGTTTTGAACTTGAGGAAGCCTGTCAATAGATATAAAATTTTTCAAATTATCCATATTATTCCATAACATAATTTCTGGTAATGATTTGTTGGCTATTTTTTCTTTTTGCCATTCTGGATATTTTTTTAAAAAATTAAAATTGTAAGTGCGAGATTTACCAACCAAAAGACCTGTATTATTTCTCATAAGAAGATTCTCGAAAATAACTTTTTCTCTTTGTTTATTTTGACTAATTATATCTTGCGAATTCTTTTTGTATAAAGTATATAAGTCTTTAAGATAAAAACTCTGCTCCTCAAGATCGTATGCAGAAATAAAAGATGCTATATCTTTTGAAACAAGATCAGATCTATCAGATAATAAAAAATCTTTAAGATTCCCATGAGCAAACAGATAATGCTCATCAGTAAAGCAGCCCCTTTCTTCAAGAGCCGTAAAAAGATTAATGTTATAAATACTGTTTAATGAAAACAAGTTTGAATTAAAAAAAGAATAAACACTGTCTTTTTTAAAATATCTAAGAAATTCAGGGTTTGTATTTATAATATCATTTTGTATATATCTGTTATAATCTAAATATTGAGAAATAAGGACTTCATTATAAGAATTATAACGGGTTTGTGTTTGTTCATAAAATTTATTAAGGAGTTGTTCGTCATATATGGAAGGGTGTTTTTCTTTAAAATAATCAAGTATAGCTGTTTTAAATATATCTGAAGCTTCAATAAGTTGTTTAAGCAAACTTCTTAAATCAATCTCTTTATTTTGATTTATATAATCAGATATTATTTCTATAAATAGATTAAAATCATCATCATTTTCACATATGCTTAAAAGACTTCCATAATAACGGTGTAAATTATTAGTATCCATAAATATCTCTCTTAATAGTATAATTAAATTATATAAAAAAAGAGAGATATTGTCTAATGATCAGATTATAGCAATTTGAGATGACTTGTAAGAGGGTTAACTTTTTCGGCATCGCAAGGACCAATGGCAATGCAGGTATTTGTTGGCACACCATTAAATTCAGTTAATCCATTGTCAGTGATTAAAGAAACAATAAGTCCATTTGCTTTAGCCTGATTGTAAATATCTAACAATTCTTGCTCACTATTAACACAAACCGTAATTTTTTTAAAATTACCCTGCATCCATGCCTTCACATCAACATCTGGATAGTTAAAAGTAAACCCTGCATCTTGTTTATTTGCCATGTCTAAAATAAATTTCATAGAAGCATGAGCACCTTGGGCAATCATTTTACCCTTTCGCATATTTAAATCTTTACGCATAACAATAACCTGTTTGATATCTTTCATTTTCTCACCTTTAATAAACGAGTTTAAGTGGAAAATAATACAGGAGAAAACATGACAAATCAATAAAATATTTTTCTTTTCAAAGAGAAATATCTTTAAATCCATCACTTAAAATGATACAGTAATGTCCTGCTGTTAAGGAGACATTTTTTCATATGACTATTTTAAAATATCTATTTATGCTTTGTTTGTTTTTTTATTCTGGATATTGCTTGTATAATTCAGGAAATTATATGCCGCTGCCTTTTTTGCAGCATATATTTTTATTAATGATTCCTCTTTTATTTTTAAAAATCAAGGAAGTTATATTTATAAATGAAAAACAATCTGTTTTGTTAAATGACATGTCAGGAAAAAACAGCAACAAGTGGATTGATGTTTTACTTATCTCAACAAGTATTTTCTTTCTTATGGAAACTATGAGTTTTGAACTTAAAAATATTATCTGGTGTTCCATGCTGATATTATCAACGATTACTGTTTATTTGTTTTTTTCGTATCAACATATAAAGAAAAACATAACCAATAATCATTACATAAACTATAAAACAAAAACATCTTATGACTCTATCCTTTATCATGAAATGGCTCATGCTTCGGTTTTAAAATATTTTGATGAGAATAGCTTCGCTGATTATAATTTGAAAATATATCTTCCAGAGAAAAAAATATTAAATAGAATAGCTGCCTTTATAAACCCTTTACCTCATGGAGGTTGTCTTTATTTTGAATTTAAAGAAAAAGAACAAGAAAAAAATGAAAACCTATCGTACTTCTTTTTGTTAATGTTTTTATCAGGAAATATTGGTGAAAGAATACTCCTAAATAAACAAATTTCAGGTTCCAATTCTGATATGATTCGCTGGAAAGAAGAGGCCGAAAATTACCTTAAAAATTGGTATGCTTACCTTTATAATAATGATCCTCAAAATAAAATACAGATAGAAGAAAATTTAATAGCTCTTGAAAAACTTAAAAGTGATCAAAGTAAAAAACTTGAGGAATATTTTATTAAGAATAAAGATGTTTTCAATAAATATTTTAATTTATTTAAAGGTAAAAAAATAGTGTGTAAAAGTGAGTTGACTGAATTTCTTAAAGAATTAAAAACAGTATAAAAGGAGCCTAAGCTCCTTTTGTAATATGATTTTGGATTTGATAAAGTTTTAAGTAAGAATACCTCAATTTTCTATAAACTGTAGTAAATCATTATCCATCAATACAGCTTCACCCTGGTAATTTTCTAATTGTCCATTCTTTTTAACATGGAATAAGGCTGGAACTCGTTCAAACCCCTGATGATTATATATGTAAGTATTAGCTCTTATTCTATCTATAATATCTGAAGCCAAATTTTCTTTAGGAGTAATTCCCATTTTTCCTTCAGATAAAAGTTTTTCATGCTCTGCAAATGCTTTTAATGGATCTGGAGAAGCTATAATTGTTGCTGCCTGCTTCAATCCTAATTCAGTGTTGTTTTGAGAATTTACGACGCTAACGGGTATCCATAAAATACGATAGGTTTTAAATTTATCCTGCTGTAAATTCTTCCATAGAGCACCGCATTGTTCACACTGAGGATCAAAGAAAACATACAAAGTTTTTGAATCGTCCTGATATGGGCCCTGAGCGAAAGATGTCGTATTCAAAACAATTTTATTCAGAATTTGCTTATTAAGATGATAAAGTTTTGTTGCACTTTCAGAACTAAAATCAGGGTTGTTCTTAGGATCAAATTTGTCTTTTGCTGTTTGCTGCTCAGCAGGAACATTTACAACTAATCCAACATTCCTTTCCTGTGCATAAGAATTAATACTAACAAAACTGCTTGCTATAAATACACTTGATAATAATAATTGAGATATTTTTTTATTCATCATATTCCCTCGTTAAGTCTTTTTTTAAGATAATAACTAATTTTCAATAAAAAGCAAAAATATGTTGTGAATTTAATTCTTCTATGCTAATTAATTAATAAATAGTTAAGGAGTTTCCTATGAAAAAATTACTTTTAATTGTGCTTCCCTTTACCGCCAATCTTGCTTATGCTGAAGAAAGCCATATTCCTCAAAAACTTATTAATATTAATGAAGAACTCGTGCAAACCTATTCAAAAGAAAATGAAAATAAAGCACTAAAATTATACGAATCTATGAATACACAGATAGAGAAAAGAGCAGAAAAATCAATAAATGATACTTATAGTCAATCAAAAACTTTTTCGTTAGATTTTAAACAGGATGAAAGGTTGACATGGGCAAAATTTAATCTTGTATCTTCTTTCTATATTAATAAAGGCTATGTTGATGCAAGCTTTAAGGATAAAAAAGAAAATAAAGATTCAGAGAATAATTTTATCTCAATTCTTGATGAGTATACTGTGTCTACAGAAGATAATACATTTAATAAGAATGAAGAAATTTTTAATTATAATGTATTTAAGTTAAAAAATAATATGGAAAATTTTGAAAAGACAGTTTCTAATTGTTCTACAAAAAACCAGGATAAAATGAATAAATGTGTTAGTGAAAAATTAAAAAATTCTAAAGATATTTTTGATAAAATAACTTTAAATTGTATGAATGAACAATCTGTAGAAGCTATACAATATTGTAGAATTAATTATATAAACTCTGATGATTTTAAAAAGAAGCTTGCAATTGTATATTATAATTTAGGCGAAATTCTTTATAAAAATAACTAAATACTTTTAAAAAAATTTAAAGGAGAACTTTCGGGTTCTCTTTTTTTATATATTTTATGACTAAGTATTATTCTATTTCATAATTTAAAACCAAATAAGTAACGGGGGAATCATAAAATTAAAATAAAATATGATAATATAATATTAATAAATAAATTAAGTTTTAAAAGGCCTAAAAGTAAAAATAAGGATTATTAGTTGTGAAAATTTCTCTGATAAGTTCTTCAAATAAAAAATGTGTGTATGAATTTTGTGTGTTGTAAAAACGTGTGTTAGCAAATTTTTCTTCAGGTAATAAGAGATATTTCTGGTGTTCTATATTTTTATGAAAATAATGGTCGATGAAAATAGTATTTAGGTTATTGTAGAATAAATTAAAATTTTTTTCTTTGCTATATAAGTAATAAAAAAATTGTTTATCAAAGAAAGTATCAGTAAATTTTTCTTTTGGTAAAAATGCTGCATCTTTAAAAAAACTTTGTAAGAGATTTAAAGATGTTTTATTGTTTTGAGAATTAAATAAAGTCTCAAGATAGTCAACAAATAAAATTCTTTTTTCATTGTTCTCAAAAGAGATGTTTAATTGTTGTTCGTAAAAATAACAAAGATCTATTTTTTTATTTTGCAATGTTTGGCTACACTCAGATAAAAATAGTTTTTCCGAAAAGTTATAGGCAGAATTAAAAATTTCTTGATAAATTTTGAAATAAAATTGATGTTTTTTATTATCTTTATAAGAAGAAAAAAGATTTGTTAAAAAACGTGGTTTTTTTAAATAACAATATAAAGCCATATCAATACTATGACCTTGTTCGTGTAAGTAAATTGATGCAAATTCTTCAATTTCACTCTGTTTTATTTCTTCTTTTTCAATGTTAAATCCTATGTATAAATTGTAATATTTAAATTTATAAATCTGACATAATGAAAAACCTATGATGTCATCAGGAATACTTCTTTTGTTAAGGTTAATATTGTCATAGAAATTGACACAAAAATTTAATCCAGTATTAGTCTGATTAGAAAAAAACTTGTGTTGTTTGATGTAATCAAACACAAGAAAATAATTATAAACTCTTTTTTTTATACTGTGTTCGTCATGAGAAAGAATGTTTGCTATATAATAACTTTTAAAACCATACATCATGATAAAATTTTTTAAGGTATCAAAAAAATTTTTGCAAAGATGTAGATTTATAACTGAAAATTTAGTGTCGTCAGGTTTAACAGATAATAAAATATATTCTGGGAAATAAGACCTTAAAAATTTTATTCGTAGCTTATTAAATTTTCGAATTTGCAAAAAATTTTTAGAATTAGACATAAGTCTAAGATAATTAAGGTTTTCTTGCCATACGGATAAAAGGGTATCTGGCTCGTAAGTGACATGAGCAAAAGGTGGGTAATGTTTGTAAAATAATTCTACAGCATAATTGTGTAGTTTTTCCTTTTGTTTCAAGATATCCCCCAATAAAAAAGATTAAGTCATAAACAAATATGACCTAATCTTTTATGTTTTTCAATCTTTTATTAAATATATTCTACTTATACATCTCTTCCGTTATTCCATAACAGTTTTTTACTTAAAACAGAATAGAAGTTCCAGTTATCTGGCACTAATAATTTAGACTGTTTTTCTTTCATTGAAATAGTAATTGTTGAGTAAGGTTCAATTATGTCGGATGAAAAACCATCAGTAAAAACTTCAATCTGGCTTGCTGGTCTCAATATGATTTTTGAATTGGAATTAATGATCATAGGTCTGATTCCAAGAGTGGTAGGAGCCACTAATAAAATTTGCATAACACTGACTGATGGGTCGATGATAGAACCTCCAGCATTCATGTTATAAGCTGTTGACCCGCAAGGCCCAGAAATCAGTAGTGTGTTAGATTTATAATGACCTGCTTTACTTGTATGACCTTTATTCTGAATAGAGATATTGAAATCAATTGTGTAATTAGGATGGTTTGAAGTGAAGGCATATTCATTAACGGAGTTTACGATTTTACCATTATATTCATATTGTAAAATACTTCGATCTTCAATTCGATAAGACTCATTGTGGATAAACGAGAATACATCTTCATTAAAGACATCTTCTATAGTATAAGGGGTAAGAAAACCTACATTTCCGGCATTGATTCCAATAACAACAGAATCTTTATTCAAGAATTCGTTCATTGTATGAATCATTGTGCCATCTCCCCCTACGGAGAAAACGAAATCAATTTTGTCATCTTCAGAATTTGCTTCAATGTAATTATGATTAAGCATATAAGCTTTAATTTTTTCACAAACAGAAATAATAAGATTCTGTTTATCAACACCTTCACTGAGGAAATTGATTTTTTTAGAAATATAAAAAGTTTGCATATTAAAATTCCTTTTTGTTCATTAGAATAGAAGAAGTATAGCAAAAAAAAGTTTTGTTTTAAACAAGAATTTAACTATTTTAAAAATAGTTTATAATGGATAAATAGATGAAATCAAAAGGTGATGAGATGGAAGGTTTTTCGGATAAAGTTTATAAATTATTTTCAGCAAACAGTAAAGAAACTGAAATAATGTTAAGTAAAAAGGAAGTGGATGTTGATATCATAAATGCTAATGGGAAAACTGCACTTTATAATGCTAATGAGGATAAAATGAAAATACTTATTAAGTATGGTGCAAATGTAAATCATGTTGATTTTGCGGGTAATACTCCTCTTCTGACCGTTTCAAATTATAAAAGATTCCTTTTGTTGCTGGAGAATGGTGCCGACATAAATGCAGAGAACGATAATGGTTATTCTTGTTTAATGAAAAACTCTTTAATGAAAGAAGCAGGTGTGTCAGATTATATAAGTTTGCTAAAAGAAAAGGGTTTTGATTTTATAGGTGGTTTAAACGAAAAAAAGATGAGGCTCGTAGATATAAAAGAAAAAAAGGTATGGGAAGAAATGCTCAGGCAAGATTGTATAAAGGAAATCCCCCGATATTGTTTTCGTATTGTGGGTGGAGAAGATGAATATTCCCTCAATAATAAAAAAAGATTATTTCTTAGAAGATTTGAACTCTATTCAGAATTAGCAGATTATTTCTTACAAAAAGATGAAGGTTTATTTTCTTTTATACTTTCAATATATAATCAAAACATTAATTCTTTGAAATCTGATTATCCTGAAGAATTTAAAGATATTTTTGATAAGCACATGTTTAGATTAAAAGCCAGCCAAGAGAAAGAAGTATTGATGAAAACAATAATTAATACGGAGGAAAGTTCTCTTAAGAGAAGATTATGATTTATTTAACTACTCAATGCAAAGCATCTTTAATGATGCTTTTTTTATTGGCATTTTCGATAAGAAAAAGATAAAATATGAAAATTTAATAAGTTATTGGAGTGTATGATGAAGAAGAAAAGCGAAATTCTCAATATTGTAATTGCAGGTTATGAAAAACTATTAAAGACGGGAAGTATTGAAACGATAGAAACATATCTTTACAATAATAAAAAGCAAATTTACAAAGATATTAACTTTGATGCGACTATTTATTCAAAAACAGTGGAAGATCATTTGAAATATCATGATTTGATTCAGGTAAATACAGGTAGTAAAGAAGCAAGATTTAGTGATTATGAATTAGATAATGCTATTTACAATTATAAAATAGAAAAACTTTCAGAATTTGATTTGAGTCACATAGAGGATTTTATTGCTTTTGATATTATCAATTTCCATGACAGACAAATGGAACCTTACAGGGATAAAATAGGAATAAACTATTTAAATGTATTTAATAACTATCAAAGAGAAAGAATTCAAAGTTTAATCCCCTCAGAAATGTTTGCAGGATTGAATTTTACAAAAAGGGAAGTTCTTGATTATTTTTTTAATGAAAGAAAAGGTTATGAAACGATAATCAAAAATATTGCTTATTATAGCATAAAACATCAATTGAAGAATTTTGGTTATAATTCTGATAAAACAGATATAGATGTAAGAACAATGGAAGGAAAAAATAAATGGAAGGTTGAATGTTTCAATCTTGAAAAAGAGTCATCATTCATTTTTTACATTGCATTTAAAGATGCTCAATATTGGTATTTTAATGAGACAGATTACGATTATAGCAATGAATTTAATTTGCTTAAAATTATTCCTAATCTGAATAGCTGCTATTAATATAAAGGGAAATCATATGGCCTCACATAAAGTACGTAAATTTAAAAAAATATTAACAAATACTCTTCCTTCTGAAGTCAATTTATATATAGAAAAAAAATGGGGGCTTTACAAAGCTGATATTCTTAGAGAAATTCACGACTTACCTACACTAAAATTATACAGTGAAAAAGTTGATTTTACTGGAATAAGTTATCAGGAGTTTTGTGGAATATTAAAAACCTGTAAGTATGAAAAAGGAGTTTTTTTGATGGAGCTTGGAGGGATGGATATTTCAAAAACTAAAATAACTCCTGATAATGACGAGTTTATTGATGTGGATTTTTTATATGTAGTTTCCGATTTTAGACTGTTTAAATACATGGTAGAGGTATGTGGTTTACCTTTGGATGTTAAAAAAGTCTTAAATTATCATAATAATAAAAGAATTATTAAATATATTTTAAATAGACCTGAATGTAAAAAAATAAAGAAAAAGTCTTATGTATTTAGTGCTAGTTTAGAAAAAACCAAACTCTTAGAGGAAAAAGGCTTCCCGTTTAACAAAAAGAGTCGTCTTTATTTCAAGGGTGAAGATAATATTAATTATGTATTTGATAAAACAAAAGATTTAAATCATAAGTTAGATTTTATTGCTAACGAAGCACTCACTCCCTATATTTTTAAAAAATTATTGAAAATTGATTTTATGAAAACTAAAAGCAGGATAAATCGATTTTTTTATAGTCTCTCATATTCTGCTGAAATTTATATGATTGCCGATAAAGAAGGAGTATTATCTTTAGAAGATTTAGATCAATCAGGATTTAATATACTTACTAAAAGAGGTATAAATAAAAGAAAGTTACTTGAGCTGTTACCAAGAGAAAGAAGAAGAAAATTAATTACTCAAAGAAATGATAACAATGAAAATTTTCTTTGGGATTACCAGGCTTTGGGAAATGTATCTATGAGAGATATCAGATATCTGTTAAAAAATGGTCTTGAATATAATTTTAAAAATAATAAGGGTCAATCATTCCTTGAAACTGCAAAAGTGAATTTTAAGCTAAAACAGTATTTTATAGATTTAGGGATTGATGGGCTTGATATTGAAAAAACTCTTTGTAATTATATAGAAATGCCAAAAAGAAGTACAGTGACCGATATTATAAGTTATTGTGAATACAATAATATTCCTTTTAATGTGTATTTATTTAGAGAGTTTATAGTTTATCCAGAAAAGAGAATTACAGTAAAAAACATAAGAAAAATCTTCCAAAGTAAAACAATGAATATTAAAGAAGCTATACTTGAAGATTATAGCATTTTGTGTCCCGACAGGTTTTACGAAAATGGAGAGGAGCAATATGTTTTATTTTCAGTATTGAAAAAAATAATGAATTTAGATAGGAGAGATTCTAAAGGTTCTTATCTTATTTATAACTTCTCTCCTTTTTTTGTTAGTAATTTTGTTAATGCAGGTTTTAACATTGATCTTATTCCTAATAAAAAAGATGGGTTATCTGATTTTATATCAGACCAGTATGAACTTGATGAGTTTTGGGAAGTGGTATGTAAAATAAAACAAGAAAAAGAAAAGAAATCTTTAGATAGTATTATTAAAGTTGCTACTGATGATAATCATTCGCGTAAAAGAATTTGAAAGATAGTATTTAGCTTGAATTTGCCTGAAAATAATAAGTGAACTTCAAAGGGAAATATGTAATAATGAGGTGAGAAAAATATAGAGGATAAAACATGAGAAACGGTAAGTATACAATAAGGAAGTTTAAAAAAATTCTGAGAGAGGGAACTTCAGAAGATATAAAAATGTATATTAAGAAAAAGCAAGATCCGTGGTTTGAAAATATACTTTGTTTTATTAATGATATTGAATCATTAAAGCTTTATGATGAAAAAATAGGGTTATCAACTGTAAATTCCAAATTTCATTTTTTAATTTTATCTAATGCTCGTTATGAAAAAGGAGTTTTTTTAATAGAGAAAGGTTTCTCCCCCTACATGCAGCATAAAGATCTTGGAAATTTATTAAATACAGTTACAGATTTCCATTTTTTCAAATACCTTTTAGAAGTTCAAAAATTAAAAATAGAACCTGAATTATTTTTTATAATGCAGGGTAAAATTAAATTTATCAAATATATATTAGATAAAGGATTTCCAATTCATGAAGTAAATGAGATAAGAAGCATTCGTCATCTTAAGTTGTTCGAAAAACATGGTTTTACTTTCTCAAAAGATTGTTACAAATGGGTTCAGGGTGAGGAAGAAATTAATTATCTTTATGATATTGTAAGTGAAGAAGATAAAAGTTTCTTTATTAAAAATAGACATATCACTCCGTATATTATAGATAAGATATGTAAAGAGTCTGAAACTTTAACAAAAGAGTTAAATGTATATTTGAAAGATGTCGGTTGGATGGTGATAAGTGCTAAAACACTTGCCTTTGCTCACTCTAAAGGTATGGTTGATATATACAGAGGTGACAGACATTACAATATTTTATCTCATCATCATAATATCAGAGATATTAAATATTTATTGAGGCATTTATCTTCAGATGAGCGTAAGAAATTACTCAATGAGAAAAATGAAGCAGGTGAAAGTTTTTTATGGGGTGCACAATGTATCAGGAATCTTTCGATAAAAGATATTGAATATTTAATTAGTGAAGGTTTAGATTTTTCATTTCTCAATGATAAAGGAGAATCTTTCCTTGAAAAAACTATGGTGCATATTACAGTGAAGCAATTTTTTATAGATAAAGGGGCACCAATTCCAGATATAAAAAAAACATGCACGATGGATACATATGGGCAAGAGCTTGGAACACTTGAAGAGTATACAGAATATGTATTGAAAAATAAGTGTATGTTTTGCCCAAAATTGTTTAAGATGTTTTTGGATTTTGATCCTGGTTTTAAAAGTATAAAGGTGCTTATAGAGAATGACACTGCCAGAATCAGAGAAAGATTTTTAAAAAATTATAAAACAATTAGTTATATAAGCAATAAAAAGATTATTCGTTATCTTATAAAAATGTTACCCTCAGTTGAAACTCCTGATAAAAAAGGAAACTACTTAATTTATAACTTTGCTTCTGTTTATATTGATGAATTTTTAAAAGCAGGTATGAGTCTGGATTTAATTCCTGATTCAAAAAAAGAAATAAAACAAAGAGTCAACGAAGATTATGCACAAGAATTCTTTGAAGCTATTATAAAAAAGAAGCTTGGAAAACAAAATAGAGAGCTTAAGTCTTTAATTACTGATTCTGAAGATTCGGAAAAAGTGAAAAGAAGAATATAAAAATTAAGGGGTTTTTATGTCATCAATGGGATATACAGTAAGAAAATTTAAAAAAGTATTACAGACAGGAACTGCTCAGGATGTTGAAGAGTTTATAAAGAACAAAGATGCTTTTTTTGATTATATATTCAGGTTTATTCACGATACAAAAATTTTAAAATTATATAAAGAAAAAGTCGGCTTTAGTTCTGTAAATAAGATGTGTCATTGGGATATTCTATTAAGCTGTCGTTATGAAAAAGGTATTTTTCTTGTTAAAAATGGATTTGACCCCCATGTCGTGGACACATTTACAGGGGAAAATATTTTAAAATGGATAAAGGATTTTAGATTTTTTAAATATCTTGTGGAGGAGGAAAAAGTCAAAATAGATAGTCAATCTATTGTTGAATCTCAATCTGATTTAAGAATCGTAAAATATATTATGGATAAAGGTTATAAAGTAGAATCAGTATCATATACCAATGGTCTGGCGAAGACAAAATTTCTTCATCAATGTGGAGTGAAATTCAGTAAAGGTTGCAGGGAAAGAACAATGTGCAGGGAAACACTAAATTATCTTTACGATATAACGGATAATAATGAAGAAAAAGTTGATTTTCTTGATAACAACAATGTGACTTGTTATATTTTAAACAGATTAATAAGAGAAAGTGAAACGGATGATAGAATAAAAAACCTTGTTTTTGAAAAAATAAGAAGCCAGTATCATAGTTTAAATTGTTTCCTGAATATTGATGTATTACTATTCGCTCATAAAGAAGGAATTATTAATATATTTGATTGCTCTGATGATTTTAATATATTAGGAAAAGCTAAAAGAATAAAGACTATAGCTGATATGAAAAAATTATTTAAAGATATGAGTTCTGAGGCTATTAAAAAATTATTAAATGAAAAAAATGAAAAGGGAGAAAGCTTCTTATGGACCAAAGAAGCTATAAGAGGGTTTTCAATTAAAGATATGGAATACCTTATTGAAAAGGGTTTAGAATATAATTTTTTAAACACAGAAGGTCAATCATTCCTTGAGAAAACGATGGTTGATTTAAAAGTAAAACAATTTTTCCTTGAGAAAAAAGTGCCTGTAAGTTCGATTTCAAAAACAGCAGGTCTAGATACCTGTGGGATTGAGTTAAACAATTTAAATGATTATATTGATTATAGCTTACATTATAATTTCTGCTTACCTGAAAAAATGATTAATTTTTTAGGTAGAGAATCTTCTAATATGACCTTGAAGAATGTAAAAAAAATCTTTGAAAATCCAAAAACAGGTGTAAAAGAAAAATTTATAAAGGATTACTCTTTAATTAAAGGCATGTCATTAAGTAAAAAAACCATAAGGTATCTGATAAAAAATATACCTTCTGTGAATAACAAAGATGATTCGGGAGCTTTCTTAATTTATTATTGTTCTCCTGAATATATAAATTTATTTATAAAAGAAGGTTTGAATGTAATGCTTCTTCCTGATGATATTGAAAAGTTCAGGAAATATATGAGAAAACATGAGGCTATGGCTTTGTTTGAAAAAATAGTAGAAGCAAAAGTGCATAATGAAAATCAAACCCTGAAAGCTTTGCTGACTTCAGATTCATCAGTTAAAAAGAAAAGAATTTAATAAATTAAGGGCAACTATGAAATATACTGCGAGAAAACTGGCAAGACTTTTAGAATATGGAACAGATGAAGAATTATTTAATTTTATAAAAGAAAAAAGTCCAAATTATGAGAAGATACAAAACGGTTCTATTATAAAAGATATTAATAAAGTGAAAACTCTTGAGCTATATCAAAAAAGGATTGGTTTTTCTCATATTGGTGCCCGAATTGTTATATGGCTTATGACTACCTGTAACTTCAGGAAAGGTAAGTTTTTAATAGAAAATGGATTAAATGTAACTGGTAAATCTTCTGCAATGGCTGTTTTAAATTGTGTCTCTGATTTTTCACTTTTTAAATATCTTATAGAAAATGTTGGCATACCTCTTAATAAAAAACAGGCTCTCGAAAGTCATAAAAATGTGAGAATTTTAAAATATGTATGGGAGAGTATGGATGAATCAGAGAAAGAGGAGTTTAATATAGAGAATACTCTTGAGAGTATGAATAAAATAAAATTCTTAGAGAGTATAAATAAGCTTAATAAGCTTAAATTGCCAACAATAAAGCATGTTACCGATGAAAAAATCTGCAATTATTTGTTTGATAATTATTATAGTAATGGCAGGTTTTTTGGATTTTTCCTTAAGGAAAAGACCTTTTTTGCTCGAAAACTAACTAAACATATGATAGAAAAACTGGCAGAAGAAGACTTTGAAAAAACAAAATTATTTATAAATGAAAAATTAAATCTGAAACATATTAATGATGAGATTTTAAACTTTATGTATAAAAAAGGTCTATTAGATTTATTTTTGGAGAAGGATAAAAGCCTTTTCAATATTCTTTATTTTTACAGGACATCAAAAGGAATAAGAGACCTTTTTTCGTTGTTAAATGAAGAAGAGCGAAGAAAGTTATTAAACGAAAAAAATGATAAAGGTCAAAGTGTTTTATTTAGCGAATACTTTTTGGAAAACATGGATGAAACAGATATTGGTTTTTTGATAGAAAATGGTCTTGATTTCTCGTTTACAGATAATGAAGGCGATACATTTTTATCTAAGAGTGGTGCTTCAATGAAAGTTAAACAGTATTTTTTAGATAAAGGGGTCAAGGCAAATGATATTGCACAATTATGTAATTATATGAGAAAAGGTAAAAACTATTTTAAGGATTATATTGAGTTTGCAGAAAACAATAAAATCCAGTTGCCTGATAACTTGATAGATTGTTTTTTTAGGTATGAATTTATATCTTTTGAGGATTTTCAGAGATTTTTAGAAATCGATAAAAATAGAGCTTTAAAAATAATCAGGGAAGATGATGGTGTTATTATACAAGATCATTTTAAAAATAAAAAAAGTCTTAATTTTATGTTTGAAAATTTATTGACTGGAAATCGTAAACAAAAAGAAAGAGATGCTGGGTTTATAATTATTCATTACCCCCCAAGATATCTTAATCATTTTATGAAAAAAGGTTTTGATATTAATGTGATTGATTATAATAGTCCAGAATGGCAAAAAGGATATTTAAGTGAAGATTCTTTATTAAAAGAAGAGTTTATTTGTGAACTTAAAAAAATAAAAATAAAAAAAGAAAGAAACTCAATAGCGGAAAAGATTGGTATTTTAAATAACGAATCTAAACAAAAAAGAAAAAGAATATAAATAAAAAATGGACATTATTCAATAAATATTGAATACTAAAATAAGTGAATAAAAGAGGAGGAGACTATGAGTAAAATTATATTATTATCTAAAGAACAGGAAGATTTTGATTTACTGTAATGTTATTAATTAAAGAGTTTAACATCGCATAAAAGCAGACTTTAGAGTTTGCTTTTTCTTTTTCTTAAGGAATAACTTATTAAATTTTCACATTTTGGAAAAATTTAATAAGTGTTTGATAAGTTGAATCTTTTTATAATTGATTTTTTTATAAGCTGAATAAGTTGAAAAAGCCTGCATTTAAAAGATACAGGCTTCAAACAGGTTATATAATTAAAGTCTTTTTTTGCTTAGAGATTGATATGAGGCTTCTTCTCTTATGTTTACAAGAAGAAGGTTTTTTTCAAATATACTATTGAGTGAAAAAGCAATCAAGTCTGCATTCTCAAGTGATTGTTCTTTATTAATATCAAAATTAGCATTTACAGCCCATTTGCAGGTTTCTTTGAAAGTGTTTACAGCATTTTTATAATCTTCTTTAATTTCATTTAAAGTATCAGGAGGCATGGATTCTACTATTAATTTAGCAGTCTTAAGAAACAGGTCTGAATTATGTTTAGCAATATTTTGGTAGTATTCTTTCTGATATAAGTAATTTAAAAGGTGAATAATTAAACAATCTTGCTTTTTATTTTTAAAACTATAATCAAGTTTTGCCATAGCCTTATTAAAAAGAACTTCATCATTATTAACGATTGATAAAAATAAAGGTGATTTTTCTATATTATCTAAATCATTGAAATTAAGTTGCGGATGATTTTTTATATAATCAAGGATCTCTGTTTTATCTTTTGCTTTACAACGATAAGCATACTCAAGAATATTAAATTTACCCCCATCAAAAGAAAATATATGATTGATATTAAAATGTTCAGATTTCTCTATAATTTTAAAGAGAGGAAGTATGGTTTGAGTATTATCTGAATACTCAAAAAGTTTAGAAATACATGCTTGTTTATGATAAATGTTACGTCCTGATTCATTAAAAGGATTTAGTTTGCATTCTTCGATAAGATAAGATAATGCCGGAATAACATTTTTTTCATTTTGTGCTGTTTTGTTTTTAAATAAAGGAGAGAAAAATTCATAATAGTCACTGTATTTTTTAACAGGTAAAGGGTATTTTTTGTAGCTATCAAGAATATTTGGTTGTTCCATAGATTGTTCTATTATTTGATAAATGGGGTGATTATCAGCCTGTGTGATATCACTATTTTTGAAAAATTTCATGAATGTTTTATTTGATAATATTAACTCTATAATTTCATTATCACGTTGTGAAATAGCTTTATAGAGAAGCAATTTATGTGCATCTGGAGAATTATCCCAAAAAAGCCCTCCTCTTTCATTTAATTGAAATAGTAAATTTTTAATTTCTTCTTTTTTGCCTGTTCTGTAATAATATTCATTTAATCCTGATAAGCACCATTCTATACTCTTTCTCATAGTATAATCAGGGTTTTTTAATATGTATTTAAGCATGTCAAAATTAACCTTATCAGCAAGTATAGGAAGATGGTTAAAAAAAGAGTAAATAGCATCTACTTGTTCTGAATCTTTAATTCCGTCATTTTCAAATTTGAGGAAGTTTGCCATATCTTTTTGTTTTGCTGCTAAAGTAAGCAATGTTTCCCCTGATTTACTTTCCTTGTGAATATCTACAGAAGATTGGTTATAAAGAAAATCAAATATAGTAAAATCTTTTTTATAAAATCCACTAACGTATGCTTGTTGTAAAAGTGTAAATGTTTTATTTACATCCTGATTAAAATCAATTTTATCTTTAAAATGATCAATGTAAGCAAAAAAAAGTTCTTTATTATTTTCAGATATACTTTCCTGAAAATCTGTTTTTTCACTTCTGCTTTTTCGTGTTCTGAAATTGCTGATTTTATATTTAGTAAGTTCCATTTTGATTCCCTTCAGTTTGATTACACTTTATTATACTGTTAAAAATAAAAATTATGAAATAGAATTAAAGTCGTTTTTTGCTTGGTGTTGGTTCATTATTATTCAAATTAATGGTTTGCTCTAATAAAAATTTTTCAAATTCTGAGTGAATAAGATGAATGTTTTTTAAAAGCTGATCTTTATCGCTGGGTAAAAAATAGTTAACAGCCTGTTCAGATTGGGTTGTAAACATCGTCATTGATTTGTCTATTTTACTTGGATTCTTTTTATTATTTTTAATAAGGTAATTCGCAGTATGGTTTATAAATTCAGAAAGTGTTTTTTTATTCCTGACTATATTTAATAAGAATTTTTTATTTATATAGTTATGCTCTAAAACATGTTGAAATATGTTTTGTTTTCTTGGGGAACTCCAGTGCATGTTGATATGTTTCATACATTTATTAAATAGTTCTGTATCGTTATAAGCAATAGAAAGCATGATGAGTGAACTTTCTGGGTTATCATAACAATCATACTGTAAGTTGGGTGATTTTTTTATATGAACCGCTAAAGGAGAATCAATAATGCCATTATTACTGTCATCGTAAGTATAAAGATAAGAGAGTATATTTTGTTTGTCGGAATCATGGGAAATATAATTAATATCGAAATAAGGAGAAGATTCCAAAACCTTGAATAAATCAACTGGATTAATGTTAAAATCATAATCGATATAATTTTTTATTAGAGAAATAACTCCAGACATGCTGTTTTCATCTTCTTCTGAAGATATACAAGGGTTAAGTTTAAGATCATTAATAAGATACTCCAGCCATAATTTTGTTTTTTTTGAAGTAGAATAATGTGCATTTTCAAAAAGAGTATTTAAAAGAAAAGAATCATTTTCAGGTGAACTTTCTAAAGGAAAAGGATTCTTTTTATAAAGATCAAAAATTTCTTTATTTTGATTGATAACTAAATTTAAAGGATGGTCTTCTATGCTATCTTCTCTTTGAGAAAAATCTTTTCTGAGATGCTCATCTTTCAGTATCATCTCGATAACAGGCATATCTTTATGTTCTATAGCCTGACTTAATAAATCAACATTATAATAAGTGCTGGAAATAAAGAGATTTTCTTCTGATGCTTTATGAATTTTCTCATGTAATTTTAATAACAAATTTTTTGTTTTTTCTGTTTTATTGATCTCATAACAATATTTAACAAATTGATGTAGTTGCATTTCTATAGCATTTGTCGAGTGTGCTGTATGTTCAAAATTATCAAGAAGATAGGATAACAGGCTTAAGCTTTCTTTATTAAATATGCATGAAAGCCATGATGCAAATATACTTTTTTGAGAAGAACTAACTATACCATCCTGGCTAAATTTTTTTATATCTTCCATCCTTTGAAATTCGACAGCCATATTTAACAGGCTTTCCTTACTTTTACTTTCTTTTTTGATATTTGTACGGGGATGTTCATAAAGGAAATTAAAAAGTGTCATATCTTTACTAAATTTGGTGCAAATATAAACATACTGTAATAAAGTATAATCTCCAGTAATATCCATATTGAAAATATCCATGTCTTTTTTATTTTCAAAATGTTTAATATAAGCGAAGAATAATTCTTTATCATTGTCGGAAATGCTTTTCTGGAAATCCGTTTTATTTGAACGTTTCTTTTTGACAAAAAATTGGCTGATTTGATTTTTATTGAGTTCCATATTATTTCCTGTTTTTTAAGTATGCTCTATTTTAAACTATTTTTTAGTTTAAATAAACTAAAGTCGTTTTTTGATTTTATATTGTTCATTATTTTGTATTGAGAGAATAAATTTGATTTCATCAGAAACATTAGCTTTATTGACATCATCTTTTTTTAACAAAAATTCAAATATGGTTGAGTCATCATGTAAAGAGGCATTAATGTAGGCATATTCAAGGAGAGAGTATTGCTCTTTTACATATTGATTAAAATTTATCTTTAAACCTTTATGATTGATGAAGGCAAAAAACATCTCCAGATTATTAGAGGCTATACTTTCCTGAAAAGAAGTAAGTCCTGAATTTGAATGTAAGGTGTTTATATTATCAATATCAGATTGTGTTAATTTCATATTGTCCTTATTTTTTAAAGTCTTTTCTTGCGGATAGTAAGATCTTCATTTTTTATTAAACATTTAAGAAGCTTGTCTTCTACATAAGAAATGAAAAGAGGATTTTTAAGTTTAGATAAATATGTTTCTTTTACTATTATGCTTTGTTTTTCAGTTAAAGGAAAAACATTTTTTCTTAGTAATTTTAAGAAGTCTTTATCAGTTTGTTGTTTATCATCATACATTAACATAGCTTCATAAATAAGAGGTGCTCCTGATTCTCCTTCTTCTTTCATTTCTATATAATCTTCAATTATGAAATCAAAAAGAGAATCTATTATCTGTTCTTTTTCTGCTTCACCAAAATCTTTTGACTTTTTATCAGCAAAATGGTCATTGAGTTTTTGATTTTTATCAAACTGAATAGATGAATTAAATATAAGGTGTTTATAAAAAGAAATATTGCTCCTTAAAAATAAAAAAGTGGAAATCGAATGCATTGAAGATAAAAATGATGTCGGATTAAATCGATGTTTTTTCATCCAATTTAGATGTTGAATTTCCTGTCGTATCTGTTTTTTCTGCAAAAGTTCTAATAGCTGGGATTCTATAAAAATCGAAGATGTCTTTTTTTCAGGAAATTTTTTAAAAAAGAGTAATAAATTATAATATTCATTTTCTGTAAATTTTGAGACATCAATGTAATCATAAATTTTAACAGAATATATATCATGGTCTCTTTTAGTATCATTCTGCAACTTAAAAAGTTCAGCTATCATTTCAATGAGTAGTTCGGACTTACTTTTTCCGTCAAGAAAAGTATCTATCATCAAATGAGTATGTTCCCTAAAATTTGAATTCATACCAGAGAACATATTTATCATGCATTCTTTTAATGTTGGCTGAAAGCCCATACTTTTAAGAAGTGGGTAAATATCATTTCGTGAAAATTTATTTTCTTGTGTTTTTGGATGGTTTATCAAGAAAGCTATTTTTTTGAGTAAATTTGACCAGTCAGATCGTTTTTTATTATCAATATGGAAAACATTGCCATATTCTTGTGTAAAGAAAAATATCGAAGAGAAATTATCATAAATATCTTCTGAGTATCTGTATAAGAGACAAGGAATAATAATTTTTTCCTGTATGTCATATATAGATATATTGTGAGTTTGAAGATAATTAATAACATCATCTTCTTTTTTCATATTAATAAAAGCATCAAAAAACTTGAACTGCTGGTGACGAGCATTATATTCATCAAGTTTTTCGGGTTCAAAAAAAGAAATAAGAGTCAGATATTCTTTGGGTTGTAAAAAGTAATCCATGTCTGGAAGGTTTAAAAAATCTGCATTTATTAATTTTTCTTTTTGTAAACTATTTAAAACAAACTTAGTAAGTGAGTAAGGCTCCTTATCATGCTGCATAATAGTCAGGATAAATTCAAATAAATAAGCCATAGTTAACTTATCAATGCTATCGCTTTTAAAAAAATCTTTAATTTCAATAAGTAATACATTTTGGAAAAAGTTTGAAAATTTAATAAGATCTTGTTTGTTGTTTACTTTTAAATTATTGATTATCTTTGTAAGAAGTAGGGGATGATTAAAGTTTTTTAATTCGTCATCATCTTGTGATACTGAATAATTAAAAAAAGAGAATCCTGTTTTTTGCAATGTTATAAGAAAACCCAATTGGTCATTACGAATATGTTTTAGGATTATTTTTGCAAGACTGGTTATGTCTTCGTTAGAAGTAAAAGCCCTCATTAAATCAAGAGTATTTTCATCGGTGTAATATGCATCAGGTATTTTTTTATTTTTAAAATCTTTTAATAGGTTTTGCTTATTAAAATCATAGTTTTGTGTTGTATTGTAAATACCTTTATTAGATGTTATATCTTCAGAGTCCATAAATATTCCTGCCTTATAAAATTATTAAGAGTATATCAATAATAAAAATTAAAATCTACAAAAAGCACTATGTCTAAAGATATGTGTATAGCTGAGTATAGTAAAAATATAAATCCACTCAGTTATCCAGATAAAAAGCTATAAGTTTGACCGGCATCATTATAAAGTATTAAATATTGAGAAAACATGTTCCTCTCTTAAAAAAACTTGCCAATGAAAGCTGGGTAAGTTAAGATGAATTTGTTGTTGAAAATTTAATTACAATGCTGTGTTCTTATTTTTAGTATTTAAAGAAGTAGAATAATATTAAAACTTTTAAAATAGGAGGCACGATATGTTAGTGAAAAGAGTGGTTGTTGAAAATAAAACGACAGATCAGGCGAAATACTTTATTGTTTCTGGATTTGTTGATGCAGGACTCAGTGATGCTTTTGCATTTGCTGAACTAACCCAGATGAGCGAGATGTTAAGAAGTGCTATTCTGGATAAGGATTGTCATTTAGAATATAAAAGTGATATCGTTTTATTTATGGAAGTAGATGATGAGGATAATGAATCTGAAGAGTCTAAACCTGTTTATCACTAAGATTTAATTTCAGTACTGTTTAAAAGAAAGATTAATAAAAGTAAAAAGAAGAAGTGTTAAAATATTATTTGACGATAATTTATATTTCCCTTCAGATAACATTCCATTTCTTTTAGCTCTACAACAGCATAGTATAGAGACATTCCCAACAGCAAAGTAATAAGTATAATTTTTAATGATGCAGGTAGTATTCACATATTTTGAAATTGACTTAAATGAAATATGGAAAAAGAATGAAAAAAGAGACCCCAAAGGGTCTTTTTTTTGTTTTTTGATTTACTTACTGTTATTTCCTCCTATGATAAGCAAATAAACTAAGCTGACAGGAGAAAAATATGAAACTGGTGCCAAAAATAAAAGACAAAGAAATTATTTCCCTTGAGTACAATGTTTTTTTCTATCTAAAATACAATTTATTTGTTATACAATTTGACGATTTAGAGGAAGAATACAAGCAGGATTTAGAAAGAAGCCGTTTTAGTTTAATAAATCCACTAAAAGTATTTATAAATGGAGACGGTTTGTTTGTAGAAACTGATGAGTATTTTTATCATTTTTATTATGCTGCTTTAAAACTAAGTGAATTAATAACAGAGAGGAGCGAAATAATACTTTCATTGAGTTACAACGAAGACCCTGAAGATGGTTCTTTGGATTTAGTTAATATTGGAACTGTTTCCGAGGATGGTTATTCAGACTATAGTATGGATGAAAAAACAAATGTAAAAGATGAGGTGCTGATTTTTAAGGAAGATAAATCAGGACATGTAGATATATTAAGCATGATAAACTATCTTAACTGCCCTGAAAATGGAAAACTTCCACAGGAGATAGGAAAAGAAATTGAAGTTATTATTGCAGGTGATTATCCGTATATCAATTCTTGCAGTATACAAGAAAACGAAGAGGAGGAAAAACTCCCTGTATATTACTCCCAGAAAAAATCAGCAATTATTATTAAACAAGAAGAATTAATGGATTTGCCTGGTAATCAAAATAAAAAAGAATTGCTGAATTTTCTTTTTTTAAGGGAGGTGGGTAAAGCTATTTACTCACAGATGTTAGGTGAAATTGATAAAAGTTATACAATTCATTAATGTGATAATAAAGTTGAAATCCTGATATTTGTGATGTAAATATAAGGTCAATTACTAAACATCAGGAGTGCACAATGGAGCTAAAAGATTTCAAATTACCTGAAGGTGTTGAGGTTGATTTTACACCTGATATTGTTAATGATGAAGATAAAAATTTTGCTGATTATTTTAATAATTTACCTGCGGAAGAAAGGAAGGGAATTTTTAATGGTAAATTAAAGCGTTCTTTAGAAAAAGATAGATATGATTATATAACTGAAACGGTTGATTTGTCTGAAGAAGATGATCAAAATGATGAATATAAAGAAGTGCCTTCTGTTATAGAGAAAATTATGGATAAAATAAGAGGGATTTTCAAATGACAAAAGAGGAAAAAATCAGAAATGCATTAAAAAATATCTATTTTTATGCGGAGAATATAAATCTTTTTAATTTATATATAGAAGAGGTCTCAAAAAGTAAAAAATTCAGCAATAAAATGAACAATTTTGTTTATTCTCCTAAAGAAGAAGTTTTGGACGGTGTTACAATAAATTTTTCTTATAAAGATGAAAAAGAAAAATTTAAGATTTTCAATCTTCATTTTAAAGACTTTATCCTGGAAGGTAATGTTATTACTATTGCTGAAAAATTATCTTTAGCTTACAGGAAAACAATCGATCAAATCATTCACAATATAGCTCTTCATTTTGATTATGATGAAAATGATAAAGAGTTTGATGATTTTTTTAACAAATATATAGATAACAATTCTAAAAAAAGAGAAGAACTGGATAATCTGGTTAAAATAGAAAATATGTATTCTGTTTATCTCTATGACAAATGTATTAAAAATAAAAATATGAAAAGTTTATTTAATAATTTGTATAATATTATTGATGGAAAATCCTTCTTTTCAGATAAAGTTGATCTGATTTCAGATCTTTTTGTTAAGTATTACCCCACAACTAAAGAGTGCCAAGATGTGTTGTATTCTTATGAAGACGAACAAGAAGGTAAAGAAAATATACAGAATCAAATTTATGCCAAAATTGAAAAAAAGATAATGATGAAGAGCTTAGGAGATATATCTAAAACTTCTGATTCTTCAAGAAAAAGAATGTAAATAGAAAGAGGCTTGAATGCCTCTTTATTTATAGTCTTTTTTTATCCAGAATTGCCGTTTTCATGGTTTCTTCATTAAGAGAATTTAAGAGAATTTGCTTTTCTAAATCAAAGAATACAAATTTTTTGATTTCATCTTTGAAATTCAAACAAAAAGAGCTGGGGTAGGGCTTGTTAAGATAACTCATGAATTTAGGATTATTTTCTGCTAACAAATAACCTTCTTTTAAATCCTCAAGACAAAAAGATTCACTCAGTAACATTAAGGTAAGATGATTTTTCATCGAATGTTGTTTATTACTACCTAATGAAGCATAATAGGTCTTGAACATGATATCAAAAAAGTAAGACTCGATTACATGTTTTTTTTCAATATTTTCTTGTCTCAGATTCCATATTTGCGGAATAAGTTCAGGTGATTGAAAAGCAACAAAAGCAACGCAGTAGGTATTTATGGGGTTAAAAAATTTAAGCACATCTACACAAAACTGATTATTATGGTTTGTGTCATCTATAATATCTGAAAGAGAAACACTTGAAAACCTTATATTTTCAATGACTTCTTTATAGGATATTTTTTCAAAAGGAAAGTTCTTAGATTTTAATTTAGAAAGTAGAGTTATGGTTTCATTATATTCTAAAGAAGAGCTTTCAATAATAGAAGAAAAAAGATTATGATGTTCATTATTTTTTCGTCTGATAAAAAATTCATGTTCGAAAGATAATGTATTATCAATTAAGGATAAGAGTTCTTTAAAAGAAGGATTGTTATTAATAAGAGAAGAATACTGATTAAAATAAGGATGATTTTCATCCATATTATTATGAATATCAAACATACACATTAAATCCCTGAATATTGTAAAGTGAATGCCTTATTATACTATGTAATAGCGTTGTAGTCCAACCATCCAGTTGTTGAAGTCTTTTTCATTTCCTTTACTTTGGTGGTATTGATAAAATTCTTGTAGTTTAGGCAACCATGCTGTCATTTTCTCATGAAAGCTATAAGTAGAACGAATAAGAACAGTAAATTCTCTCAGGGATGTTTGTTCAGGATTACTGCGGGTGATTATATTGTTAATGTCTTCAAATTTTTCTTCGTATGCAAGTCGAAGAACTTTTCGCATGATATTTTTAGCTTTTTCTCGCTCAACATCTTTTTGTTTTATTTTCACGAATTCACCTTATTCAAGCATAAGCTCTTTTTTAATGGAGTCTGGCAGAGTGAAAGAATGAACAAACACGGGAAATTCTTCGATGAGGATGTTTTCCTGTTCTGACAAAGAAAATTCATCTGAGTAATCATGTTCGTCAATGTGTAAAGGTTGTTTAGACAAAAAATGTTCCTTTTGTTGTTGATAAAAAAAGTTGCCTTTTCTCATGGTTGTCCTCACTGTGTTATTCAGTAGAAGTGCAATTATAATAACACAGTGAGTTTTGGAGGTCTATAAGATTTATAATCTTTTTGCAGGTGCAAAGGTTATTTCTGAAGGAGTAAGACCTTTCGTTATAAAGTCTTTTTGAGCATGAATGATTTGCAACATGATAGATTCACTGATTAATTTCACAATTTCTGGAAAATTTTCAGATTCAACAACTTTTTCAAAATCATCACCTGTCATTGTATTATAACTCCAGGCACTCCAGGTGCGAGTGCAATAATAATATTGATCCATTTCAGTCTCAAATATTTCTTTTACATGTTGAGATATTTCATCCTGTTTAAAATTCTGAAGTGCTTCCTCTGTAAATATTCTGTGTAAAATAGCTGAAACTGTGAGGTCAACAATATCTGAATCTTCGGAAAAATTATTAGGCTCACAGTCATCGTGAATAGAATGTCCATGAAAATAATACCAATCAGAGCCTATATTATCATCAGCAATTTTTACTATTTCTTCATGTATTTTTTTTTCTTGTTCATCACTTATAAAATTGAAATTCATATCATATCCTTTAAAGTATACTTATCATCTATTATATTATAAACAATATTTTTTGATTGTGAAATTTTGTTACTTTGTAGTAATTAACAGATTCTTTTAAATAAAGTATAATAATTAAAAACCCACAAGGATAAGTATATAAAATGGAAATAAATAAAAAACATTGGTTTCAGTATGATGATTCAGATATGTATGAAATCTTATCTGATCATCCAAAAAACAAAGAAATAATTGATCAATGTTTGCCCATGATAGATGGAGCAGGCAACACGAAATTATTTTACATTAAAGATCCTGCTGTTATAGAAATGTTTATTAAATCAGGTGGAAATATAAATCATCTAAATAATGAAAATGAAAATGCCCTTTTTTCAGCAGAATATAAAAAAAGCTTGTGTCTTATTAAAAATGGAATAGATGTCAATGTTCGAAATAATTATGGTTATAATGCAATGGCCGAAGCAGATTTGGATGTGTTAAGATTATTAGTAGATGCAGGTGTTAATATTCATAATAAAGATAAAAATGGCGAGAATGTATTATTCATATATAATGATTTGGGAAGGATAGAGTATATAACCCAAATGGGATTGAAAAGTGAAACTGATATTCATGGAAATAGTCTTTTAATGTCAGCGACGATTAAAGACCACGATGCCCTTGATTATCTTATTGATAATAAAATTGTAGACTTAGATTATATTAATGATGCAGGTCACAATGCTTTATATTATAATATTGGACCTCGATATACAAGCTATTCTACTTATCTTGTTAATAAAGGAATAAACATCAACAATAAAAATGCATATGATGGTGTTGATGTTACAGAGTTATGTATAAGACAAAATAATCCGATTTTACTTAATTTAATTTATGAAAAAAGAAGTGGTTATGAACGTGCATTATTAAAAGAAAGTTTTGAAGCTTCTTGTGAAACTGTAAAGAAAATAAAAAGATTGTAAAGGTGAAGGAGATGTTAAAATGAATATACTGGAGTTAATATCCAAGCCATTGGAAGATTTAAAACAAAGAAAAGATATTGATATCAATTTAACTACTGATGGTGCAAAATGGAATGTTCTTTTTATTTGCCATGATGTTAAAAAAATAGAATTTTTTTTAAATGAAGGTGTTAATATAAATCATATATCTGAAAATGGTAATAACGCTCTTTTTCATTGTAAAGAAGTTGATAAGTTTAAAATGATAGCAGAAAAAATAAGACCAGACTTGTTATATCATTTAAATAAAAAAGGGGAACACTTTGCTAATAAAATTAGCAAGGATAGTTTTTATTTTTTGTTAAACGAAACGAAATTTGATTTGGGTTTTGTTTTAAAAAATGTAGATAACCCACATTATAAAAATATTTTAAAAAATATTCTGGGAAGTCAGGAGGAAGATGTTCATAATATAATAAGAGAAAGATTAAGGGGGCAGGAAATTCCTTTTAGTTTTTTAAATGCAAAAGGCATTGAAAAATTATATGTAAATGATATTGCCAATGTAGATATGGTAAAACTTTGCTTTGAATGTACTCCAAAATTGTATCATATATTCAATGATAAAAATTTTGAAGACAGGGAGAAATATTTAAAACTTATAGATAGTCAGGCCTTTCATTTTGTTGATGATTTTAAAGTCATGTTTAGTGAAGTTAAAGCAAAAAAAGAAAAAGATATATTGCTGAATTTGGAAATATCAGAAGAAGAGTTTCTCTGCGAGAAGAAAAGAAGGATTTAAGTGTGAAAAATAAAATTTTTTCAGGTAATAAGATATATAGTGAGTCTCGTTTTAGTAAAAACGGGCATCTTACTCATCAGGATAAATTAGATAAAAACTGGTTTAATGATAATAATCGTTTTTTAAATAGTTCCAAACTTGAAGATTCATGGTTTAAAATCAATGATTTTTCAATGCTTAATGCCTTATTAAAGAGTGGTTTTGATATAAATGCCAGAAATAAATATGGCTATACAGCTTTATTTGATGCTGATATTAAAAAAAGTAAGTATTTAATAAGCAAAGGTATAGATATAAATGCAACAAGTAAAACTGATACAAATGCATTATTTACAACAAAAAGTGATGAAAAAATGCATCTTCTTATTGATGCTGGTATTGATATTCATCAAAAAGGCAGGAGGGGTGCAAATATTTTGTTTCAGATGGTCATAGATAAAAACAAAAAAATGTTTATTTGTTTTTTAGAAAAAGGTGTTTCTCCTGAATTTTCTTTTGTGAAATCAACCCGAGGAAATGTTAAAAATTATACGGATTTTTCTTCTTTTTTAGAAAAAAAGCATGAATATTTTTATAAATTACTGTTAGTCTTTAAGGAACAAGCAGAGATAAAAAAATCTATCAATTCAGTTATAGCGGATAATGTAAAATCCGATTCAAAAAAAAGGATATAATATGGAAAAAAGAAAAACAATTTTTACTATTAATTCTCGTGAAGAATATTTGCAACATAAAAGTGCTATTTATCTCTATGAAAAAGACCCCGTTAAAGGTGTGGTTATTTGCGATGCTGTAAAAAATAGACAATTTGAAAAAGTTGAATGGTTGCTTGAGGAAGGTTTCGATTTATCGAGGTTGTCAGATTTGGACACTTATTTTTTATTTGATAAAACACAATATAACGAACCCCTTCAAAATTTATTGATATATCATGGTTTATCTTTACAACCTTCAGAATTTTTATATAGAAACAACCTAAATAAAGCTTATAAAGCTGCGAGTGTTGAAATACTTAAAATGTTAATAGAGGCAAAAAACCCGCTATTCATTCATAATGACCGTGAAGATTACTCCATGATTATAGGTGAAGTGAAACATGATTATGCAATGTGGGAGTACATTACTACATTGACAATTAATGATAATTTAATGTCAAGAAAAATGAGTATTGATGAAGTTTTAAATGAACAAAATGAAACCTTGTTATTTTTCCTTGATAAGAGAGAGGATATAGAGAAAATTCTTGAAATGGGAGCGGATATCAATGCGACTAACATGTCAGGAGAGACTGCATTATTCGATGCCGATTATGAAAAGAGCATAATACTTATCGAAAAAGGGATAGACATTAATAAGCGTTGTAATGCAGGATTAAATGCTATGTGTAGTGCAGTGAAAGGAAATGACAAGGAAAAAGTGGCTTTGCTGGTAAATGCTGGAATAGATACCAATATTTCTTTTTATAAAGAAGAGCCTTTTATTGATCCTGATGAGCTTTGCTATAAAGAACAAATGAGAAAGCATAATCCTGAAATGTATATTTTTTTACAGGCACTGGAGGAAAATAAAAACCTGAATGAACATCTTAATACAGAAATAATAGAGAAAATGCAGGATTTTGAAAAACTAAAGAAAAGGCTTTGATAAGCCTTTTGCTGATTAGAGTCGTTTTGTGTGTTTTTCTGTATTTTTATTTATGTTGAGTGATTTAGTGATGAATTCTTTTTCTCTTGTGATTAAAAATTTATTAAGCTCAGGGACAAATCGTTCCAATTCAGGTTTTGATTTTATATAATTAGCCATATTTACAAACTCATTGTGTTTTTTTTCATAGAGATAATTCAGGTTTTTATCTATATGAAAACATTTGTTTTCATCATTTATACTAAAATGTAAAAGATGACAAAGAAGGTTTTTTTCTTCAGTAACGGAAGAAGTTGTAATGCTAAGATAAGGTTCATCAATTTTTTCAAAATTAAAATTTTCAAGCAAATAAATAAAAATATCTGGGTTATAACAAACAATATCAAGAGCAGATATTTTGGTTTTAGTTTTAAATGTCGGGTCGCCTCCTTTTTTAGCAAAACTATCAATAAAAGGAATGCATTCTTCCTGTGTATATTCGTCACTCATGTTAATGTTATTCAGGAAAAAATGGAGAAAGTTGTTACCTTTATTATCAATTTGATTAACTACTTGAGATAAATCAACTGTGCACTTTTCAGAAAATATATAGTCTAACATTTTTTTTGACATTGCGTATAAAAAACTTCGATTAAACATGCTTAAACAATTAACATTGATATTGTGACTTATTAAAAGTTCAAATTTCTCGGGTGTTTTGACATAGTGAAGAGCATTCCTTGATTTTGAATCAAGTTTTTTTATTGAGATGCCATTCTCAATGAGCCATTTGCTTTTTTCATATCCTGCGGTAAAAAGAGCATTTTTTTTACCAGGAAATGGTTGGTTAATGTTAAAGTCTTTTTGTTTTTTTAGATCTTCCAACTCACTGATAGTTTTGGCAGACGACAGCGTTAAAGTTTTTTTTGTTGTAACAGGTCTGTTGAATGATGGATGCATATTAAATCTCGCAATATATTAATAATAAATTTATTATACTCTATATTTTTGTTGCAATGAAGGTTATAAATTTATTCTTTTTGTTATATAATAAAAGGAATGAAAAAATAGGTAAGGGATTTTAAATGAGTGATAAAGAAAAAGATATTTTTTCCATTGACACAAGAGAAGAATACCTGTCTTTAAAAGATAAGATAAATATTAACAAATGGAATGACGATCTTCAAAATGCATTAACCCATGCTTTAGATAATTTACAATATGAAAAAGCACTCTGGCTAGTTGAAGAAGGCATTTGTTTGAGAGAAGAAGAAAAATATATAGAGGATATACAAAATAACTGTAGTGTATCTGTTAATTGTTTACTTTCATCAAGGGATCATCCCGAATTGCAAAAAAAGATGATAGAAAAAGGCTTGAAAATAACGCCAACAATTGATTTTGATGATAATTCGTATTGTTTTTTAGCATCTTATGCCGGTGATGTTGAAGTTCTAGATATTTTGCTTAAAGCAGGCCATAAAACAAAAATAACGCGTGCGATAGGGTTTTCTGCTTCTGAAATGAAGACGATTAACCTTATTAATGCAGTAAAAGAAGATGTTAATTTATGGGATTATATCATTAAAAATGATATAGATGATATAAATAGCAGAAATATTTACGGTAACACTCTTTTATTCGATAATGAAAATCTTGAACACATAGATTTTCTTCTGAGTAAAGGTGTATCTGTAAATGTTCAGAATACTGATGGAAAAACTGCCTTATTTGGAGCAAGCTTTAAAAAAGCAAAGAAGTTAATTGAGTCTGGAATAGATGTTAATTTAAAGGACAAATATGGTGGAAATGCTTTATTATTCACTGATGATATAGATACAGCATTATTGCTTCTTGAAAATGGCATAGAAATAACGGGAGATGTCTATTTATTAAGTAGAGTGGGAAGAGAATGGGTGGTTAACCGTAATCCTATAGATTTTATGACTGCCCTAAAAAACTCAAAAGAAAAGATATATAATGTGGTTTCAAGCTTTATTGAAAAAGAAAAATTAAGTAAAGAATTAAATAATAAGGAAGTGTCTGCGGTTAAAAGGAGGTTGTGATGAGGAATTTTCAAAGCAAAATTAATTACAAAATTAATTACGAATACTTAGAAATTAAAAGGAATTTTAACAGAAAGAAAAGCAATATTGATCGTAATAGGGATTTGTTTTTGATAGCTTTATATGAAAAAGATTTAGATACAGCTAAAAAGCTTCTTGAAGAAGGTGTTGTGTTAAAATATGATGAAAATCCTGAGATCTCACAAATAAGTGAAAATAATTGTAAATTTGCATGTATTTGTCTTTTTCTTACTCGCAACAACCCATCACTTCAGTTATCTCTAATTGAAAAAGGCTTGAAATTAGAACCTGTCAGCGATTTTATATTTTTAGAATATCCTCTTACTTTTTGTGCAGCTAATGTTTCCATTCTTGAGAGGCTTATTAAAGTAGGTCATCCTTTAGAAATGGTTTTCGATGAAATACCAATAAGAGAAGAGAAGATTATATCAAATATAAAACCTGATCCAGAAATGATGGAATATCTTGTTAAAAAATTCAATTGTAATATAAATGAAAAAAAAGTTTCAGATGGATCAACTTTTATATTTGGAAAATACGAATGTAGTGAAAAAGATTTTAAAAAATATATAGATTTAGGTTTAGATATCAATCATGTTGATGATGTGAGCAGAACAGCTTTATTTGGTGCATCTTTAGAAAAAATGATATTACTCATAAATGCTGGGATAGATATTAATCATAAGGATATTTACGGACAAAATGCTTTAAGTTATATCAAAGGTAAAGACCAGGGAATCTATCTTATAGATAAAGGTATAGAAACAAATATTGATGGACTTTTAGATAATCTTAAATATATTGATAAGGAAAAAGAAATTTATAATTTCATTAATAGTTATATAGAAAAAAACTCAATTTTAAAGAAATTAAACCGTGAAAATTCGGAAAATAAAATAGGAAAAAGATTATGAAATCTATATTTGACATTGTTTTTCATCGCCAGTATTTAAAATATAAATCAGAAGTAGATATAAACGAACTTGATGAAAATGGTGATAATGCATTAATTGCTGCATTAGATAGGGATGATTATGATACAGCTCGCTTCTTATTAGAGGAAGGTATAGATATATTGCCTGTAAATAAATATTCTCCATTCAAAAACCATAAAAGCATTAGTAAAGATTTTATCTCATCCTATACATACTTTGATATGACAATATGTAATCCTGATGTTCAAAAACTGTTAATTAAAAGAGGTTTACCAATAAATCCTGATAGTAAAGCCACAAAAAAGAATCTTTGTTTAACTTATCTCGCCGCCGATCTTGAAGTGCTAAAAATACTGGTGGAAAATAATAATCCGTTATGCAGCCCAGAATCGAAAAAAGAAAAATATCAAACAACAGCATTAAATAATGTTCCTGCTGATCCTGATATGTGGGAGTATTTAGTAAAAGAAAAAAATATACCTGTTAATAATTATCCTTCTCAGCTTGGTTGTACAGTATTGTTTAAGGCTCAAAATGAAAAACATATAAATAAATTGGTTGAATTAGGCATAGATTTAAACTGTAGAACAGAAAAAGGGTTGCCTTTTTTATTTCTTTCTCGTTCTGAAAATCTTGCTTGCTTGATAGAGAATGGTGCAAATGCTCAGATAGTAGATGAAAACAATCAAAACATCTTATTTTTTACAGACTCTAATGGAATTAATTTACTAATGGATAAAAATATACCTTTAGATATCGATCATGTGAATAAAGATGGTCATACACCTTTAATGATGGCAGTGCGAGAGGGTGAACTTGACAAAGTAGAAACTCTTTTAAAATATGGAGCCGACATCAATTTTAGTGAGGGTAATAAACATTGTTTGATGTTTGCTGATAGAAAAGCAATGATTTATTTGTTAATTGAATATGGAGCAACCTTTGATTTTGCATTTAAGAATGATTACAATTATGAAAAATATTTTAATAATAAATTGATTCTTTCAAACTATTTTACAAAAGAAGCTGCGAGTTATATGTTAAATACTTTTATAGCGGAAAAAGAGAAAAGATTATTATCTTCAGCTTTATTAGAAAAAAGCATAGATAATAATGGTGAAAATTTGAGTAAGAAAAGGCTTTAAAATTTTTATAAACGTTTTGTAAATAAGTTTGATTTTATTGTATATTTTTTATAAATAAAGTGTAATATAGGCCTGAACATAACTTAAAGGATTCTTAAATGAAAAAAGTATTATCAGGACTCTTTCTTGCAACACTTTCTTTTTATTCACAGGCCGCAGATAAAGCAGTTGTTTTGATGTATCATTCAATAACAGAAAAAACAACGGATATGAACACGACACCCGAACATTTTCAGCAGCAAATGGATTATCTGAAGAAAAACAATTTTAATGTTATTTCAAGTCTTGAGCTTGTTAATAAAATAGAAAATAAAACTCCCTTTTCTGAAAAAACAGTAGTCATTACTTTTGACGATGGATGGGCTTCTCAAAAAACAGCAATGGATAAGCTTGCTGTTTATCATTATCCTGCAACATTTGCTCTTGTTACAGAGTATCAAATGTACAAAAATAAAACTTACCTGCAAAAAGAAGATTTTGAGCATTACAAAGATGAGCCATTTACTTATGTGAATCATTCAAGAACACATTTTACAAAAGATTTTTTAGGCAACCCTGTTTTTGATGTAAAAATGAGTAAATATGACATTGTGAAAACAACAGGAGAATTTATTCCATTATATGTGTATCCTTATGGGTTAAAATCTCCAAAACTTATTAAAGAATTAAAGAAAAATGGTTATAAGGCCGCTTTTGGAGTTGCGGGTGCTCCTGTAAATATTAATAAAGTAAATATATTTAATATAAATCGTTTCCAGATAAATGATGCCGTCAGTATTGATAATTTTGCGAAGATAGTTAATAAAACTATTTAATAATAATTATCCTTATTCATTTTTCTCATTTATCCATAAAGCCACTCTTGTGGCTTTTTTAATTGTTAATTATTGATTTTACTATAATATTTGGTATTGTAAGAGAAAATAAAAAAGAGGTTACAATGATTAAGAATAAAGAACATGAAGAGTTAAAATTTTTCACATGGCTGAAAGATAATTATTATTGTCACTATGATTTAAATAAAATAGATATATTTTCCGGTGCAGATACACGAGATTCTGATTTCTTGAAAAAATACAAAGAAATGGTTGAGGATGTTAAATTCATAAAGGAAGAGTGGGTAGAAATACTTAACAGAAAAACACCTGAAAATATTTATTTTAGAGGCAGTGAATTCATTATAAATCCCGCAGAAGTTCCGGTTAAATTTTACATCTATAATAGATATCCTAATTTTAAAATATTATATAATTATATTTTTAAAGATATAGGTTTCAATTTTGATGAATTTATAGATTTTTACAGGGATGCTATTTATTCACTGAAAGATAAAAGACATTTAAAATTTACAGAATGGTTTTTAAAGGATTTATTTCAACTTCGCATAAATTATCCTGAGACACTCCCTAAAGATTTTAATAATGCAGTAGATGAGCTTATTTCTTATGATAAATTAAGCCAATCTGATATTGAATCTTTGAGTTATGATGATTCCGCAGAAAAAATTTTTATAAGTATTAAAAACGATTCGGTTTTACATATTCCTTCTTATGTGGATTATTTTCTCAAGAAAATAAAAGAAAATCATTATCATTTTGAAGAACTGTTTAAGAAAATAGTAGCAATATGTGAAGCTAAAAAATCAAATTCATTTGATGAAGAGGCAATGAAAGAAATAATAAAAGAGCGAGTTTTGAGAAGTCAAAGTAACTTTAATGATTTTCATTCCCGGATAAACTATTATAATAGTCTTATTGAATCAGAAGAATATATTCTTTACTGGAATAAAAAAACAGAAGAGCTAATAGGACCAGGGTATGTTCGTTTTATAAGAAATGCTTCTAAAGAAAATGCTGTGAACAATAAAGATATAGAAGAAACAGAGAAATTTTACAAAAAAGAACATGTAAATCAAATTATGTTATATGTGTTGAGAAAAAAACTATTTAATGTTGCGTTGCATTACATAGAAAAAGGATATGAACTCAATGCACTTGAATTGAAAATAATAAAATCAAATAAAAAAGCTCTAAAAGTTCTTGGTAATTATGTGCCAAAGGAAGATGAAAATGTTTCTTTTATTGAGATTTTAATGCAAGGAGCAAGTAAAAAGGTTATAAATCAGCTTAATTCATATCATTTAACAAAGAAAGATTATGAAATTATTAATGAATACAGAAAAAATAACAATAAATTGCCTTACAATATAAAAGGGAAAGAAGACGAAATTTTATATTATTCTCCAATTATACAAACTGTAATTAAATCCGCTGAAAAAACCTGTATTCTTATTGATAAAATAGGTTTGGATGAAAAAGAAAAATTTCTTGTATGGAATGCCCTGTTTAGTGAGATGGATAAGGTTGAAGATGCCTATAGAGAAAGGATACTTGATACAATAAAATGTTATTCTATTGAGATAAAGAAAGAAATAGCTCGTAATATCTGTATGTATCTGGAAGAGTTTTTATGGCAACCTAACAGAAGGAAAAGCTTTGATTTTATAGGCTATAAAGTTGTTGATTTTTGCTATGAAGTTCTTGTTAAAGACAATAAGGCTGATGATTTTGACAAGGCTTATTTTTTGAGGATGATGACATTAAGAAATACGACAAATGCCAAATATCTGATGTATAATATTTATCCTTTAGCTAAATATCTTAGTAAAGAACAAATGGCATTTATTTTCGATAATACTTTGTTGGATGTATTTAATGTGTATGAAGAAGGTTTAAAAAATCTTCATTCATCTAAAGAAAATGATATAGAAATGATGAATGAGTTTAAAATTAATTTTACATTTAAATCACTCGAATATCTTGTTGAAAGAGATAGAGAAAGTGAGCTGTGTGAAAAAATGGCGACTCTTCATAAAGGAAAGAATCAATGGCATTATGATCCTGACAAAATAAATGAATTTATGGTGTTTTTTGAAAACACACTTCTTGCTTATCAATTAAATAAAAAAATAAGGGAAGACGAATCACAGAATGAAAAAGGTGAAGGTCAGACACAAAAAAGAAAAAGGTTATAAATAAAAAAAGGAGGTTCCCCCCTCCTCTTTTTATATTCTTTTTCTGTTTTTTTGAAGAAGTGTTTGTTGAATAGCTTCCTGTTCGAGATTTATATTTAAAACAGATTTTTCTACAGCAATAAAGAGCACCTTTCTGAATTCTTTATTATTATCTTGCCATTTATCTTCTTGCCATAACTTATGATTATTCAAAACATCCTGTGCACTTCCTGTTTTTAATAGAACCGCTTTTATTTTATTAACATCACCGTCAATATCTTTTGGATTTAAAAGAGAAATGTAATTCTGAAAAAAAGTATTTTTACTAATGCTTTCTGAAAAAGGAACTCTGTCGCTTATTTCAAAAGAAGTGATGCTTTCTTGTATTTTATTATCAGGAAAATAATCTTTTAATGGTTCAATAGTTAATTCTGAATCATTAAGCAATGAAGAATAATAATGAATACACTTATTTGCTAATTGTTGATAAGAAAAATTATCATTTATATGAGCTGTTAAAATATTTAGTTTTTCAATTTCATTGGTCCAGGAAAACTGGCTAAGGATTTCATCTTTCCCTATAATATAAGGTTTTTGGATGTCAAAATCCTTAAGAACATTCATGCAGATTTTACTGTATTCGTTTCCGTTAAATTGAGAAATAAATTCAACAGCCTCTTTCAGTTGCTCAGGATTACTAAGTGGAAAGAAACTATCTAAGCCTCTATCTTTTGAAAATTTAATTGCAGTGTTTTTGTCTAAAGTATTATAAAAATTAGTTTCAAGTCCTGAGCGATAAAGTTGCCAGTTGCAATTAAACCAGATAGTAGGTTGAGTCATAAAATCATCATTGAGAGTTTCTAGATAATTAATATTTCCTAAAGAACAATCAGCATTAAAAGATATTTTTTTTATAAGTTCAGGGTCTTCTTTATAAATAATGTTGAGTAATTCATTTACCCTGCTGTAATCTTCTGGAATATTAGTGGAGATATTTGTATGGAATGCATTGTAAAAAATCGCCATGAACTTTTCCGAATTATTATCCGTATGTTTTTTTAATAATCGAACAATATTTAAAAATTCTGCTTTGGTATCAGTATTAAAAGTTTGATTAGGTCTTAAAAAACTTTTGAATATAAAATTAAACAGTTCTTTTGTAGGATCTTTTTTTGTTTCATCTTTATTGTAACGAAAGTTTAAAATATCGCTGACTAACTTATCTTTTGAAAGAACTTTGCGCACAAATTCGATATGTGAAAAAGCTCCAATATCTATAAGTGTTCCAGAAAAATCATATTTTCCTTTCATATCTGCCATCTTATTATAAAAGCTAGTCATAGATTTGTATAAAAGAGGCAGGTTTTCTTTATGAATATCAAAAAATATAGAATAAAATTCCATAGGATTTTGTCTTTTTAATATTTCTTTTTGATATTTTTTCTGACTTTCATCATCGCCATAATGGTAATAGCGAATCATATATTGATCAGGTAAACCTAAATAAATCCTGTTGCTAACAGAAAAAGTATATTTAAAATCGTTGTCCGTTTTTAGAAAGGAAAACACAATTTCATTATACTCTGGGAAATAGTTTTCATCGTCTGTAGTTTTCTTGGAAAAAAATCCGTGAACAGAAGAGCAATATTTAAGTATATCTTTTTTATATTTATCAAGTAAATGTTCATTTTTTTTGAAATAAAAAATAAGACTTTTTATTTTGTCTATTTCGTCTGTTTCAAAAGAATCAAGAAATACTTTTCGATTTTGTTTTATGTACCTTTGGTCATTAAAAGAGAGAGTGTTTATCTCATTTAGCTTTTCAGCCAAAAGTTTGATAATATGTCCATTAATGTGTGTAGAACTGTCTGGATTATTGTTAATATTATCTATCAGTTTGAAAAAATCTTTGTCAGACAACATGTTTTCAAAGCAATAATAAAGATCAGGTGTTATCTGAATATTGTTATTCAAATGAACCTGGTTAAGAAGAGGGTTGTCTTTAAGTGAATAGGCTTTATATAAATTAATGCTTTTTTTAAAGAAAAGCCCGATTTTCATCATGTCCATAAGTATTCCATTTTAGTAAGCTTATCTCTTATTATACCTCAAAAAGAGATTATTAAAAGATCTATAACCTTCTTTGTTTTTTAATATCTTTAATTTCATTTGTTTGTATAACTGAAGAAAGGTGATCTTTTTAATTTTTTATATGAATGAATTTTTTAAATTTTTCCTTGTTAATATATCTTTTATTTTAGCATAAATGCTTTTAATCACAATTGAAAAAGAAAATACATGACAAGTGAAAAGTAAAATAATACACTTGTAAAAAAACAAGGAGAATAAAATGAAAGCTCAGCTTATTTTTGCTTTTAATAAAGAAAATGTAACATTTCCAGTAGAGTGGAATAATTATGATATTGTAGAACTTTCTGTAGATAAAAGTGCAGAAGGTATATATTTTGAAGATATTTATGAAGAATTATGGAAAAGGGGTAACCCCACACTTTATGTAACTACAGATGATGGTGTGACTTCAGAGGTTCAGTATGAAGAATTATCAGGGATTTTTTGTAGTAAGGAAAGCCTTGATGAGATAATAAAAAAAATGCATAAGCATTGATATTAAAAAACTTGTTGCATGGTGTGGGATTTTTAAGTAATATATACTTCTGTCATGTGGCAGATATTAAAAGGAAAAATGAAAAAAGATGGAAAGCGATACAGCTCAGGAAAATGGTGCCCTTAAATCAGTATTGAGAGCATTAGGAGCTAACTTTTTTATTGCTGTGATTAAAACAATAGCAGCGGTTTTTACAGGTTCTGGAGCAATGCTTGCTGAAAGTGTTCACTCTTTTGCAGACTGTACAAACCAGATTTTATTACTATTAGGTATTAAACATGCAAAATCGCCTGCTACTAAGGAGCACCCTATTGGTAAAGGTAGAGTAATGTACTTTAACTCATTTATTGTAGCATTACTTTTGTTTTTTATGGGTGGTGTATTTGCACTGTATGAAGGTTATCAGCATCTTGTAGGTCATGAAGGTGTAAATAATCCTCTGATTGCGGTTGCTGTAATTGTTGCTTCTATGCTTCTTGAGGGTTATGCCTTAAAAGGTGCTATTGCTCATGTAAAAAGTGAGTTGAAAGGAAAAAGCTTTTTTAAATGGTTTAAACAAACAAAATCATCTGAAATGCTTGTTGTTGTGGTAGAGGATGTTTCAGCATTAATGGGTTTGAGTATTGCTCTAATCTTCCTGTTATTGACTTATTTTACAGGAAACCCTGTTTATGATGCTGTAGGTATGATGTTGATTGGTATTGTAATGATGGTAATGTCTGTATTTCTGATGAAAGAACTGTATGGTTTGCTCTTAGGTGAAACGGCTGAAGAAGAAAAACATAATGGTATCAGAAGTTATATCGAACAGAGTCCAGAAGTAAAACAGATTTATGACTTTATTACAGCTCAGCATGGTCCTTTTATTACTGTTTCTGTTCAGGCAGAAATGCAGAAAACCGGTAGTGAAGATGCTTTGATTGATGCTATTAACAGGGTTGAGAGCGGTATCAAAGAAAAATTCCCAGAAGTAAGAAAAATCTTCTTTGAGCCAGACAGGAACCGTGAAGTTATTGAATACCCGACTGAAGACGAACTTGCATCGGCGGAATGAAAGGTGAGTAATAAGCAGTAACTAAAAGCCCAGATCATCTGGGCTTTTTTTATATCCTTTTTTTAACTGATGGTTCGTTAGTCTGAGGGAGTGTATTTGCTCTTATCAAATTTTTTTCATAGATTGATTTCAAATTTAAAAATCGTTCGTTTTGTTGAATAGAATCTACAGATTCACAAATTTCATGGAAAAAAGAGTTATCTTTAACTTCGTCTTTTTGTAAAAATTTATCAGGGTTTGTCATTATAAGTATAAAATTTTCCATATATTCTTTAAGTGTGTTGCCAATGTTACAATCAATACCGTAATGATGAAAGTCAATTTTGTATGTTGTATCGGATTTTTTGTTTATATCTAGAAGGGGTATAAGATAATCCTGAGTATTAGGCTTAAGGTTTAATAATCTTGTATCATAAAGAATATCCTTATCAATATTTACATCATTAATAAGCCATTGAGTGATGGAAGAATCCTTTGATCTATGTAGCAGAGAAAAGATATTATCTGTAGTTAATGAAGAAAGTAATGGTGTCTGAAAGTTTTTTTCCCATGATTTAAAGAAATCGATAATTCTTTTATCTGAAAAATCATTTGGATATATAGAAAAGTCTTGTCTTGATTTTAATTTTTGCTCAAAGAAAAGATTAAGGTTGTTTTCAATTGAAAATATTTCTTCACATGATTTTAAATCCATTTTCTTATGCTTATTATAAAACATAATAGCATCTTCTTTGATTTTAAAAAGAGTATCTATGTTCCATGATTGCTTGATAACCTGGATCATTTCGGGTAATGTATAGTAAATGTTATATTTTGAGTCATTTCTTTGACTACTCGAACTTGGATTAGATTTATAATGAGTGAATAAAGGATTGTGGGTGTTTGATTGTTTTTCCCAGGCTAAAAAATAGAAATCTTCCTGTAGATTTTTATCTCCTGTTTTTAATTTTTCGTAGGCATAATTAAAGAGATCTGGGGAGTCAAGTTTTAAGAGAATAAATAGAAGGCTTTGACTGGCTTCTATGTTTCTCTCTGGATGTTTTGAGTAAGCACTATAAGTATGAAAAAGAGTAGTAAGATTACATCCCATATCTATTAAAGCTTTAATTGTTTTTTTATCACCTTCAATTGCTTTCTTCTCTATTTCATCAAAAGAAAATATTCGGTTGTTGTATTCTTCAGAAAATATCATGGTTGATTTTATTCCTGTATTTTATTAATATAATTCATTATATACGAAATATGAGATTGATAAAATGATTATACATAAAAATAAAGGAGTTTCTCTGTGTAGATTTGGAGGGCTTAATCTAGTTAATCAAAAAGGGAATTATGGTAACGATACTTTCCACTCAGCCCCTGAAAGATACGGTTTCTATGCTTTCATTTATCCTTATGTAGAAATGTTCCTTGTTATGTCTACAAAACAAAAAGAAGTAAAAGAAGGAACATATAAAAAATTTAAAGCAGTAGATGGTATGATATGGACTCATTTGAGACCAAAAAGAACATCTGAAATTATTAAGCAGAAGAACAGTTGGTATAAAATTCATGTTTCGTCTTTGCCTGGTGCTATAGCTAAAGCTTATGCTCAGGATTCAGGAGAAATGGCAGTAGAGTGGGATACTAAAGAAAGAATAAATCCGTATTCATTAATGACAAAAGATCACTTGGAAGTATTTGTCTGTAAAGATACTCGTATTGCATAAAAGTTAACCTTTCAATCGCTTACCAAGAAGAATAAAGTTGAAATTCACACAGAAAAAGATTATATATATTATGTCAAAAAACATTTAAGGACTTTTTATGCAATTATTAAATAAAGAATGTATTGAAAATGCATGTAGTAAACTTGGTTATGATTTATCTGAAGAACAGGTCGATATGGTGATTGATGACCTGATGGAGCAGGGTGTAATTAAAGAACATGCACATATCGATACTCCTGCTGTCAATAATGAAAAAGAAAAACATTATGATGAAGAAGATGAATTTGAAACAGCAGATAATGTTGAAGTTGAAGAAGTGCTGGAAAAAAGCGAAACTTTGGAAAAACTTTTCTTTTGATAACACAATCCAAATATATAAAAGCAGAATCCGTATTCTGCTTTTTTTATCATAATCTTTTCTTTCTTAATATAGATTCTGAATTTTGAGAGGTTTCAAGGTTTATAGAATCTGATAATATGGTTTTCTGAACAAGACTTCTCAGTAATTCTATCGATTCCCCTTTCAATTCACCCTCGTTCATTTTTATTTTGTCCTTTATAATATCATCTTCTAAAAAATCCTCATTTTTGTAAGTGGAAAAAATACTAGCAATGTGAGGTATATCCTCTTTAGAAAAGTTAAAGAAATTAGCCTGGAAAAAATATTTTATTGAGTCAATACATACATGTGAGAGATCCGATTGCTCTAAGTTTCTCAAAACCCAATTTACTCCGTCTTTATAATTTTCATAAGCACCCGTTTTTGTTTCTGATATCGTGCTTAAATAATTATCATATTTAAGAGCATACATATTAGCTGCATCTATAAGGTTTACTGTATTATCTGAAAAAAACATCAGTCTTTCTTTAAAATTATCATAAAGCAGATTAATATCTACATGGCGACCTGTGCGATGTCTTTCACTGGCACCTTCATTATATTTATTGATAGTATTTTCAATATCATCAAGGATATGGACATTAAGATCAAACTCTTCGCCACTAAGCTCCTTATAATTATGAATCAGGTAATCATGTATTTCTTTATATACAGGAAAAGGTGTGTCTTTGAAACGATGTATCAAAAAATTCTCTGCAATTATTATTTTAATATTATAGTCAATTTCATCTTTATAAAAGCTAACAAGATAATTTAATAAAAAAGGATCAAGTGTTTTGACAGTTTTGTGTAATAATAATTCTTCTGTTTTTTGTTTGAAATCCAGATTATCATTTTTACTTAAGCTTTTAAATAAAGGGGCTGTTAAAGAAAATTTTCTAAGGTAATCTGGGTTTGCTAAAGTGGCTGCTTCTAAAATATAACAGGTCAGCAGATTGGAAGGGTTATTATTCATAAACTGAGTTATATCATTAATGTGTTTATCTATAAAGATACATTCCTGAGAACTTTGCATATCGGAATTGTTGTCATTTATTTTTTTATGTTGCTCGAAAATGTAGTTATATACTTCTATTATTGCATCTTTATTGTTGCGGATAAAGCTTGATGAATGTTGTCTTAACGATTTAGATTCTTGACCTATGAAGAAATCATTAATATCAACATTTCTTGATTTAGCACTGACTATAAGTTGTGATAAAAAATTATTATCAAAAATAATCTCAGGAGTGTTGTTGATTACAGTATCAAAATAAAAATGAATTTTATGGGAAGTCAAATAATCATAAAATTTATTTTTAAGTATTGGATTGCTGCTATGAACAATAGAATGCACTAAATTATCTATTTTTTTTAAACTATTATTGTTTTCCCCATCAAATTCTAAATAATCTTTGATATCATCAAAAGAAATATCATTGATGATATTGCTCCATAGTAGGAGAGTAAAAATAGAACTTTTGGAAAAATGAATTTGATTATTTAATTTTTCAATATCAAAAAGTGATTTCTTTATATTTTGAAGATTACTCTTAACCAATTCAGGATGTTTTGATAAAAAATCAAAATAAGGTTTATAACTTGTATTATAAAAATCTTCTTTGGTCGTTATATTCTCTAATTTTTTGAAGAACGATGGAATGATTAATCTGGCAAACTGAATGCATTGACGGTCTATTTTCGAAATATTCTGTTCTTTTATCATTTCATAAAAACATAAAATAGCCTTGTCTTCTTGTTTACATTCTTCTATCACATTTTTTAAATATTTAGATTTAATATTATGTTCGGTCATAATATGTAAAAGAAGAGGAGAAATAACCAGTTCTCTTTTTAATATTAAATCTAAAAATTTCATATAGTCTTTCCTTTTTGTTTGATATAATAAAATTATAATCATAAAGAAGGAAAAAAGAAATGGCTTTAAATAGCATTATTAATTTTGAAATAAGAAAAGCCCTGTCAGATAAGAATGAATATTCTTTAAAAAAAGTCTTTAAAGAATATTCTGAAGAAGATATACATAAAATTCCTGTTATGGAAAGAAGAAATCATATTATTATTAATGCGAGGCATTCTTATAAATTATTTAAAATATTGATGGAGAATAATTTATTACCTTCTGACGAAGGTGAAACTCTACTGATGATAGAAAACCTTATCAATGACAGATGTCGAAAACATGCTGTTTATTTGTTTAAAAACAGACCTGATTTGGCTGTTTTACAATATGATAATTGGATTTCTAATGCATTATTTGGTGCTGCCGTAAATTTCGATTTTACTAAAGAAAAAAATAAAGAATTGTTGTCTTTAATTTTAAAACAAATTCCACTAAATACAGTAGATAAAAATAAAGATAATGTTGTTACATATGCTCTTAAGAAACTCGAACAGAAAATGAAAGATTCTATTCATTATAGTTATAACGACCAGCCTATAAAAGAAATAAGGATGATTATTAATAATATCCATTTCTTATTGGTCGTTGCTGGAGTAGATGTTAATTATAAAAAAGAGAACAAATCTACCCTTGAAATTTTTAATGATATAGACACATCTGCTCTCTCTGGCAGAAAACTTCAGAATGATTTAAGGTTATATCTTGAAGAAGTAAGAGAAAAAATAGCCTCTGAAATTGAAAAAAAATATATTCTTGAAAATATAAATCATACTAAAATTAATTATGGTGCAAATAAAAAAAGGTTGTGATAAGATAGATGCAATAAAATAAAAGGGGAAAATAAAATGACTCAAATAACCATGCCTTCAGGAAATACTCCAATGATAGGTGATAGCCTGTATAAAAATGATGACGATATTTTTAAGGATTATTTTAAAAGAAAAGTCAAGCTTGATGAATGTGATATTGAAGATGAAGGTGATGAGTGCCCATTTTTTGAAGAAGATTTGGTTGGGATTGAAGAATACGATTCTGACCATGAGGAATTTTTGTAATTATCCTTCTGCAAATATCACATAAATTCAAAATAATCTTTTTTAATTAAATATATTTTAGAGGTCTATTATGGAATATAAACTACTAAAGCAAGAGAGAAAATTTAACGGCTGGATGAAGGTGGACGGTCTTACTTTACAACAAAAAACACCAACAGGTGAATGGTCAAAAGAATTTACTCGTGAAGTAATTTTACGCGGTGATGCTGTTATTGGATTAATTGTTGATCCTGTGAATGAAACTCTTCTTTTAACATCACAGCTTCGCCCAGGAGGAATCCTTCAAAATATGCCTTATATCAATGAAATGGTTGCAGGTATGATTGATGAAGGGGAATCTCATCAAGAAGCCTTAAAAAGAGAAGCTTTTGAAGAAACAGGAGTAAAAGAACTGTCCAATATTGAGTTAATTGCTTCTTATCTGCCTTCTTGTGGTTCGCTCTCTGAAAAAGTTCATCTTTATTATGCAGAAGCCGATTTGACAGGTTTGCCTGAATTCGGGGGTTGTCCTGGGGAAAACGAGGTTATTAAGATTATTGTTATTTCTTATAAAGAAGCATTTGAATGGCAAAAAGAGGGAAAAATTGGCACGGGCAATGGTCATATTGCATTAAATTGGTTAAAATATAAATTGGTAACTGAAAATAAATAAAGGAAATAGAAATGGAGAGGGTTATAACTTTAAAATTTGCATCGACACAGCGAGAATTCTTAGAAAAGGAACTGGATAAGGAAAACTTTGCGGCTTTTTATCCTACTATGTCAGCAAATGAAAAAGAAGAGTTTAGTATTTTTTTGAGGGATGAAAAAAATTTCAATCCTGAGTGGTTTATACAATTTTACAGTGCTGAAGGTGTAAATGAAAAAAATAGGAACTATTTTTTTGATACTATGCTTTATGTAAATCCATCACACTTTAGTGATTATGAAGATGTTTTTAATTTTGAAAAACCTAACAATTACACCATGAATCATAATAGTTTTAAACAGACTTCTTTTTTGGTTAAAACAAATGCAATGCTGTATACGAAAAAAAGAATCATAGATTCGAGCGATAATTTATCCCTTATTGCATTTATGGAGACTATTTTTGAAAACAGGAATGACTCTGAGATAGCTGAAATTCTTGAAAATAATTCGAATTTATATACATCCATGCGTGATTTATATACATTGAGTTCTAAAAATAATGTCATCAATCATTACTTGTTTAACAAAAGTGAAGATTTTCTAAGAAAAATAGTTACTCATCTGCCATTTGTACTTAAGAGAGGTTTTTTTGATATCACCGAAGTTGATTCGCACAATATTAATATTACAAGAGCTAATAAGCCTGATTTATTGAAAGAAATGTGTGATGAACAATATGCTGAGATTCTTTCAAAAGACAGGAGTTTGTTAGCCCCCGTTTTCGAATCAGCTTTAAGTTCTATTTACTTTTACAGTTCTGACTTGAGTGAATTTAACAAAAAAGTTAATACAATTTTATCAATGGTTGATTTGAAAGATAAAGGAAATATTTACAAATGTATTGTTAATAATGATAAATTTAAAGAAATGTTTATGAAAAATTTTATGAACTTTGCGGGTCAATCATTGGATTCTCATGAGATTTATAAAAAAGAGTTAAGTCGTAGCGCAGAAATGGAGAAAATAAATGCATTCGTTAGTTTTTTTATAGATTACATAGATTATGATGAATTTGAAAACTTTCTGAAAAACAATTATATGATGTATAAAAAAATGTATAATAATGAAGTTCAAATTCTTTCAGATGCCTTCAAAAAAAGTGATAAAGATATATCTGATTTTCTGAAAGAATACCCAGAAATGAATTACCGAGATGAATTGATTAAAACCGTGAAAACCTATGCTATTGTTTATTTTGAAATAAAAATTAAACAAGGAAATCTTGATGAAATAGCAGATGTGTTTAATGGTAATGCTGGTTCAGATTTGTACGAATTATCTTCTCGTAATTTAATGGATTTGAAATTACAAGAGGATTTAGGAGTGCTGTTCACGAAATATGATACCCCTGAAAATATTAATTTTTTAAAGGATCGCTGTAAAAAAACCGGAAGTCATGAATTTTTCAACCAGATTCATCTGTTTTACGAAAAACATAAGTTAAGTTTATTATTAAATAATGATAAAAATGAAATAATTGAAAAAGTTAAGAAAAGATTGTAATTGCTGTTATTTCTAAAGACAAAATTCTCGTATATAATAAAGACATAAATTATTATTATGAGAATTTTATGTCTGTTATTGAAAAAATAAAATATATGTTTTCGTTTAAAAAAACAGAGGGTCCCAGACTCTCAAAGAAAGAAGAAGCATTTCTTGCTTTTTTTGAAAATGTAAAACAATACTCTTGCTGTGATTCAATTAAGAAAGAAAAACTTGAAGAATTGCAAAGTATAGTATCCAACTATAAAAATTACTGTTTTAATAAGAAAATAACAGCCGAGGAAGAAAAAGTTATAGATCTTTTCCTTCTAAATATATTGCAAAATATAAAGAAAGAAGAAGTAAAAAAATATTTGAGATTATATCTGGATATTTGTTCTAAAATAACCTCTTTAGATGCATTCAAAAATAAAAAGAAATCATACCCCAACTTTATAGACACCTTTATTAGTGATGTTCCTGACTTTATTAACTTACTAAATATCAGAAATTCCTACAATTTTTATGATATAGGAAGCTTTATAGGTATGGGTAGTAAGTCCGACTTTTTTGATAATTTTTATAGCAAAGCTTCTTATGCTGAAAAAGTTGAAATTCAGGCTATTTTTTTAACAAAACCAAAATTATATAAAAATGTTTTTCCTGAAAATTTCAATTTATTGCCTGAAAATGTACCTGTTTTTTTAGACTTTATTAACCAAGCCGCTGATACCATTGAAGATAAAAAAATCATTCTGAATGATTACAATGCCTATTTATATCAACCTGTTATTGAAAAAATAATAAATACAGAAATGCTTTTCCCAAAATCAGATATGCATGGTTGTGCAAACCTTCTTGAAGATATTAACAAATCTTTTCTGTCAGTAAAAGATGTAGATAAACATGAAAAAATTAAATTTTATAAAAAATCTTTCTCATTTCTTTCTAAAAAAGAAGGAGTCAGTGAGGCTTTTAAAAATAAAGTAAGTTGTTTTCCACTATTACATAATAAAAACATTGATTGCGATATAGCAGGTGCCTTTATATTTGAAAATTATTCTCCCGTAATTACACTTTTAAAAAGTGATTATTATGGATATGGTTATGAAATAAACAGAGTGGTTCGTGAAAATAAATCTATTGCTCCCGCATTATTCTCACATTGGGCTTCAGAAGAAGTGTTGAGTCCTATTTTCGATATGGTTATTTTCAAAAAGTCACACATGTTTGAAGGTTTTGAAGAATTTGACGAAACACTTGAGTTGATGAAACACTACATAGATATTGTAGGTGAAGAAAAAATAGCCAAAAGAGATACAATTTTTAAAGAAGTTTTTTCTGATTATCATAATATATACGATGATGATGAGAAAATGTATATGGATTATAAGATAGATAAGATTTTAGATATTGTATATGAATATCCTTTTATAGGTGAAAAAATTATTAAAGAATTGTTTTGTGGACTCTATATGAATAACGAAACTCGTCACATGCTAAGAAAAGAACCTATTTCAGTTGATCTTATTCAGGAAAAAATAAAAGAGAAAGAAATCAAAATAAGTACATTAGAATTGCTCGATATATTAAAAGATAATATAGTGACTGCTAATGAATTCATGGGTTTTTTGAATATAGAGTTTGATAATAATATTACTGGAAAATTTATAAATGATAATAATTTCATAAATAAGGTTAATGGTAATGACTATAAAACTGCATGGTTCTTACTAAATAACTATAAAGAAAAAAAAGAATTAAATGAAAGGTTAATATTGTTAAATGCAAAAAGTAATCCGGCAAAAAGAAAAAGATTGTAAGGTTAGTGTTTGTCTAAATATTTAGTATAATAGATATTATAAAGATAAAAAGGAATTAAAAATGTCTATAATAGATAGATTTGTTGTATTTTTAAAAGGCAAAAATAAAGATAAAGAAAACAATATAAACAATCTAGGAAAAGAAAATAAAATTAAAGATTTTATAAATTCAATAAACCAGCCTCAGCCATTGATAGAAAATTTAGAAGAAAAAATACTGGGGCTTAATCCTATTCAAAATGCTTTTACAATAATAGAACGAATTGTAATAGACAAAAGCAATGAAGATAAAAACTATGCATTAAAAAAAGCTGAATCAATTTTGAATACGAGCTGGGAAAGCATGGATTATTTTTCGAAAAATAATGAAATTTATATTATTTTAAATAATATTGATTTAAAAAAAGAAAAAACAATTTTGTCTTTCTTAAATTATGCTGAGGCGAATTCAAACGAATATAATGCCATGCATCATCTTAAACTAATAGGTGCTATATTTAGGTGGGCTAAAAATTCACAAGTGAAGGATGATATAAAAAAAGCCCTTGATAATGCTTTGCTAAAAATAATTTGTAATACAAAGATTTTAACAGAATATAAAAAAGAGTATGATTTTTTAGGAGGGTTAAGTTTTTACTTTAAAGAAGGAAATTATTCAAGCAGAAATATTGTTAGAGATGAAGCTATTTCTGGTTTTTCAAGGGAAGAAAAGATAAATTATATAAATAAAGAAATAAAAGCAGGAATGAAAACAAAATCAGAGTTTTTATGGAATGGATTTCCTATTCTAAAAGAAAACCTACCTCTTTATAAAGAATATATTTCATTTTTTTTTGAAAATAGAGAAAAAGATAAAGAAAAAATCAAGAGCTATCACTTTCAATGTGAACATAAAGAAATAGCTGAATTGTTATTATCTGAGCAATATGATGTATCGGACATTTTAGATGGTATACAAAGAAGTTTTGTGAAAAATGATTTTGTTTCTAAGAAAGAATTATTTATGACACTAAAAGAAACTGCAAATTATCTAAACGCTTATATGTCTGAAAATGAAAGAAAAAAACTTCCATCTTTACTGAGGTTCCTTACAAGTGAACAAGAAAATTTATCAAGAGACTCTCAATCTGAAGTTCTTATTGGTTATATGGAAGTGATATCGCAATTTGCAAAACATATTCCATTCGATGATGATTTTTTAAAAATATTTAGAAAAGATTTTATCCCGTTAATACAAAAAGAAGAATTTACTGAGCTAAAAAATATAGTCGATAATGTAATGAATAATGCAGAAATAAATGATTCGTTAAAAAACGAATTGATTAAAAATATGTATGTTCAAAAAGATAGTTATTTTAACATGGCACCTGAACATTTAAAAAATGCTCTTGAATCTTATAATTTGTGTTCTAAATATCCCGCCTTTAATAAGGTTGGTTTTTTTGAAAATATGTTTCATATAGACTTACTCAGAAATGGTTATCGTATTTACGAGCATGAAAAAGCAGAGATGATTCTGGATTTGCTGAAAACACAAGAAGTGAATATACAGAAACAAATTATTTTTGGTATGATTAAATACAATAGTATGTATAAAGGTAATGAAACAGAAGATTTATCTATTATAGGAAGTTATAACCAGCTAAAGAATACTCTAAAAAAATTAATGAAGGAAAATAATACTCTATTCAAAACATCTGATATTATTTTAAATGATAGTTTCAATAGTGATAATCTGACTATAAATAATATTCTGGATTTGCAGGAATTTGAATTTGAGATGGATAAAAATGGAAGTCTTGAACAATTAAAAGAAAATGAAGAATTTTTAAATTTATTTGAAAAGTCCTCAATAGAAGCCTATTCGTATGCCAGAGTGTTTGCAGAAAAAGAAATGTTGTCATCATTGATAACAGAAGATTCAACAGAAGAAGAAATAATACCTAAAAGGAGAAGGATCTAATGGGAAAAATAACAGTATGGTTAAATAAAGTGAAATTTAGTGGTATGCGCGATTTCATTGAAAATACGAAAGTCTTAGAAAAAGGCAAGATAAATTCCCGTAGTGATTTTTTCACTGTTATTGAAAACATAACCTCTTTAAAAAAAGTAAATAATGATATCCTTGAAGAGTTAAACAAGTATTTAAAGACCCTTATTGGTTACGCCCCGTCAAATGAAGAAAATATAAATCTACATGAAAAAGAAATAATGGATAGTTATATTAATTTTCTGATAAGCAGAGAAACTGAAGATACAAAGGAAAATATTGATAAAATAGTAGATTTTATGGCTCTTTTTAAGAAAAAGGGTTTTTTCAATAACCAATATTCGTTATCAACATTAGCCGATGGATTGTTTCAAATAAGTATTAATGATGTTGATATGCTTTTAAAAGTGACAGAAAATTATTATAAAAGAAATTATAACGATGCCAATTCTCACGGTTTCAACTATGGAGCTAATGGGTTTTATTTTGATTATGAAAAATTTTATAATAAGTTATCTTTTGAAGATAAAAAGAAAGCTCAAAGGAAATTTATGGCATCAGAATTATTCTTTGATCCTTTTATGCTAACCACAGAAATATATAAAGAAAATATTGACCTGTTGCCGAAATTAAATGAAAAAATGGAACAATTTTGTAAGAAACAGTCTCTTTCATACGGTGAGAAAGCCCTATCACTTTGTCATAATACAGGAGTGTATTTATATAAAGATTTCATCCATAATTTAATATTTGAAGATAAACTCGAAAAATTAAAAGATGCGACTTCATCAATGGGTAAAGATACTATAGCCAGACTAATAGCTGATTTTTTGGAAAACAAAAATTATGCAGGCGAACATAAAGATAAATATTTTGAAGAAACAATTGGATTGATACAACAACATAAGAATTTTTTAAAGAACAAAGGCCGGTTATATAATAGTAATTATGATATTTTAACAGATTATTTTAATGATCTTAAAATATCCGATGAAGCAATTAAATATGTATATGAGCAATTTGATTCATCCCCCATGAAAACATCCTCTTTGCAGAAAGGTCAATATATTTTGTCAGAGGTTTTGGCTGCTTTCTTAAAAAATGAAGGATACTCGTCTGAAGAAAAAATCAAAGATTTTGAAGAAACACTTAACTTCATAAAAGAAAACGAGAGTTATTTAAATAAAACGGGGACACTTTACAATAGGATTTACGATGTGTTGGATTCAGAATTTGATGATCTTAAAATTTCTGACAAAGAAATAAAATACGCATATCATAAAATATTTTCACTGTTCCCTCAAACTATTGTAAAAAATTCGCCAACCTCATCATTCCTGAATAAAATGTTTGAAAAAAATAAAGAAACTGTACTATTCATTTGTAATGAAGAACAGGTTGCTAATAAAGGAGAATTTGATAAATATTTTCAGGTTTTAAGAAATGATGATTCGACAAGTTATTATTCTTTTATGACCCCTGAAAGTATAGAATTATTAAAAGATTTTATAAAAATTTATGAAAAGGATTTTGCTGAATATAATATTCAATTCTGTAAATTCGTAACACAGAAATTGTTTCATTATGGTAGAGAATATAATTCAAACCCCTATAATTCAAAAGATGAAGAGGAAAAAATGAATGCCTTTTTATCTCTAATGGATGATGTTAAAAATCCTATAACTTATAATATAATGGGAACATGTGTTGTTTTATATGCTTTACAGGCATCTTTCTTATATAATGATGACAAGTTATTTGAAACAGTTGCTAATAAATTGAGTAATAATGATAAGGTTCCTTTTTCTGAATTTTTCAGACATCGTGAATTTTATTATTATCCAAAATCACCAATTTTAAATGAGACAACACGGTTAAAAATAGCCACTCTTTTGGAACCTTATATTGAGAAAATTGATATATCAAAAATAAACATTATTGATGATGATCTGTTATTCCCTTTCCTTGAAAGTAAATTACTTAGTAATGTCTTAAAAACAAACGAAAGTGAAGAAGTAATTATGAAAAAGAAAAGAAGAATATAGTAGTTAATGTTTTTGTTATGTTGTAAAAAACACTTGAAATGTATGATTAATTATACTATTATCTATAAATGAATTTGACGGAGAAGAATGATGCAAAAAGCAAAAGCGGTAATTGAATATGCTAAAACTCAGCCTGGATTTGTGGTTGTTTTTAACGAGAAAAATCATTTTTTCGACAATTATAAAGGCAGTTCAGGTGTGGAAGGTTTCATTCAGGAACTAAGTGAAGAAGGTTGTCTGGAAAGTGTCGATAACAAGACAGCTCACAATTAATAAAAGAGAGAGATAAAATGAAAAACGATGTAATGGGAAACAGTGCAAAATCTTTGGTGATGCAACCTCTGTTTGCCAGCAAAACACAAAAAGACCGTAAGAAGGAAATGTCTTTGTTGCGTAAAGAAAAGCACAAAGGTAAAAATTTCGATTATTAACAGAAAAGGAGAGGAAACTCTCCTTTTGTTTTTAAGTAATAGTTAAAATTTTTATTGACTTAAAAAAATCATTCAGGTAACATGATTTTGTTGTTATAAAAACATCCATATAATAAACTAAAGAAGGAATATAATATGCTGTAGACTGAAATCAAAAAAGAAAAACCCTATATCTATGTCTTTGTTAGAAAAGATCTCCCTCTTGAACAAATCATTGTTCAGACAAACCATTCAGTATATGAATCTGGTTTAAAATTCAAAAATCCTCATAATGACGAAAGCCTGACTTCAATCATTGTTATTGCTGTTAAAGATAAAATAGCTTTAGAAAAGGCTTATCAAAAATTCAATAATATTCTTGAGCTTGCTCGATTCGAAGAACCAGATTGGGATTATGGTTTAACATCGTTTGCAACCCGTCCTGTTTTTGAACATGAAAGACATATATTCAAGAATTATCAGCTTTTTAAACATCAATAAGGAAATGCTATGACTATAGAAAAACAAAAAGAACGTATTGAATCATTGAGAAAAATTGCTGCAAACTGGGATGGAAGAGGTGCTTTGCCAATGAGTCAGGATAATTATAATGATGCCTTAATTTTTATAAATAAGTGTAAACTCAAGAAATATGGTATTTATATGAGTGCAGAAGGACTTGTAGAAATGGCTTATTTTGAGAATCCTTGTCCTGATGATTTAACCATAGAAATCCATGCTGGAACATACAGGGTTTTAGATGATAAATATGAGGCAGAATTTAAAAATATACATGAACTTATCGATTTTATGAATACATTTAAAGAGGAATCCACTATGTCATAGAATAATTATACATATGAAAATGTTTTAGAGAAAATGAAAAATACGGAACAGATGCAAGGTTTAAGTGTATATGAGCATGGTTTAAGTGTAAGAAAAGCCTATCAGAATTTAGTACAAAGTCTGGAAAAAAATGAAGAAGTCATAGATCCTATCGTGAAAGAACTGTATAAACTATTGAAAGACAAAATATACAAGGAAGAGCTTGTTTATCGCTATCAGGAGTTTCACGATTGTGGGAAGCCATTTTGCCTTACTATTGATTCTGATGGTAAAAGGCATTTTCCTGATCATGCAAAAGTAAGTGCTCAAATATGGATGGGAGTATTTCCAGATGAGAATAAAATTGCAGAGCTTATTGAGCATGATATGGATTTTCATATTTTAAAAGGTGAAGAGCTTGATAAAATCTGGTTGGAAGACTATGCACCTACTTTGTATTTTACTGCCTGGGCTGAAATTATTGCTAATTCGCAGATGTTTGGTGGATTTGAAAGCACTTCTTTTAAAATTAAAAAGAAGAAATTGATTCAGGCTGGTAAAAGATTTAAAAATATAAAGTAATATTTTTGATAATATCATAAAAAGGAAGAATAGATTCTTCCTTTTATATATTTATTGGGCACACAAAGCATAAGCGGCCATACAAGTGCCAGCAGATGTAGGGAGCGACACTCGCCATGCATTTATAGAAGGGTCAGGATATGAAGAGTCTGGTGCATTTTTACCAAGTTCATTTAGAATAGATGTTTGCATATGACCCCCAGAAATCAGTTTGTAACCAGCAGGGCAATAGGCGATAGACTGACCACCTGTACTGTTACATTTAGAAGCTCCAGTTGCAGATACAAAAGTCGTGAGACCGGATGTTGACCATTTGCCACTGACACATGACAATATAGCCCCAGTACTTGTTCTTCCCTGAAGGCCGTTATTAGGGCAACTTGCTCCAAGAGTTGCTACCCCACCAATCTGTAAAAATTCATTGGTCGTTATTCGTCCTGAAGTTTGAATGGAACTCGCCATAATATTACCAGATGCAAAAATATTTCTTGATGTGCGCAGATCTCCATCTATGTAAGCAGAACCCCATGTCTGTAGAATAGTTTTGTCTCTGTAAGCATCTTGTTGCTGATAAAGATCGCCCCACCATATGGTTAGCATTTTGTCAGCATTATCAAGTTTTAATTCATAATCGTTTCCATCATACCCACCCAGGTGAATAGAATCTCCAGCAGCATTTCTTGCTATAACTTCTCGCCCCGCATTGATAAAACCGCCCGCTGTTATTGTTCCCTCAGCATTCATATTTCCACTTATTCCTAAATATCCATCACGGTTAGCCATAAAAGCCCAATTCTTATCTGCAACTTTGGTTCCGTTTTTAGCAATATACATACCTCCGTGAGCATAAAGGTCAGGAGTCCTGACTCCTCCTATATATCCTACTGGAATATCCTGTATATCTGCTCCTCTTACTGAAATATTGTTGGCAAAATTGGCATTTCCACTGACAGTCAGTGTAGAGTCCATTATAGCAGCCCCTCTTGTCCTTAAATTATTGGTAGTAATTATGCCATTTGCAGTTAAATCATTTAAACTATTGATATTATTGGAACCCATATTAAGATCTCCAGTCATAGGTAATGTTCCATCACGACGTAAGAAAACAGAATAATTATAAGTTCCATAACCTGCCTGATAAGCTAAAAGACCTGATTTATTTATAACAGAATAATCAGAGCTTGTTGCATTCCATGCACCATTAAAACCAGAAATAAGTGAAGAACTGTCTCTTGTCATACCTGAGTCAATTCCAGCACTTTTCATGGCAACCCCAAGTAAATCATAGCGAATATTATCACCAGTTTTTAAAGGAGTATCTGTAATGACTATGCCATTTATTTTGTAGTAAGGGGAAATCCCCGTTCTTTTGAGAAGAATACTGTATCCTGAGCCATACACATTTTTACCAACAAATGAAGAATTAAGAAGACCTTCATTTAACAAAGTGGAAATGTTGATAGAACAAGAACCAAGGCCTGTTGTGCATGTTCTTGGACCTATATCAAGGGTAGCACCCGTAGCATTTGTTAAGGTAGAGAGAGTGTCATAATGATTAGAGATGTATGCATTAACAGCATCACCTATTTGTTTAATTTGCTCACCGGAATACTTTGCTTTCAAATAATCCTGTTCTTTAATAAATTGTGAAAAAGCTAAAAAACCAATAACAGTAGAAACAGCTAAAACTAAGGTTACTTCAACAAAAGAGAATCCTTTCTTATTGCTTTTCATATATTAACTCCATTTATTTCTGTATAAATTCTGAGCTTTCTTTTGTTGATTATTACCATATAATTACATAGTTAACAATCATTTATAAGAATAAAGTTCCATTAAATAATAACAAGCGGTGTTGTTAGCAGATTATGCTTTTCATTTGTTGTAAAGTAACGTAAAAAACTTTAAATTTTTCCCCGTTTATTTATTTTTTATTTGTCTTTAATGATGGTAATGTTTGAAATATAATAACCTGATATTTTATTGAAATAAAACTTTATATTCTCTATAAATAAATGGAACTAATATTTCTAAAAATTAAAAAGAGCTTGTACTTATTGTTAAAAAAGGTATAATTATTAGTATAAATTCTACAAAAAGAGTGATGGATTGATGAATACTAAATCAGTAATTAGTGTATTTTTAGTTCTTTTCTGTTTTTCTTTTTTTTCTTATGCGGGTGTAGGTGCTCAGGGTCATTTTATGGCGAGTCTGACAATTTTACCTGTTGGGACTTCATGCGGTGTATTAAATGAAGGTGTTGCATGTTCTAACGATGCAAAGATGTGGGAAGAAAGCTTAAAAGAAAAGAATAAAGGATTTATATTATCTAAAGAAAACTGCCAGGCTTATCGTGATGGCGACTTTATCATCGTTAGTTATTAAGGAAAAAATTATGAGAACAGCTTTAAATATTATTTTACAAACATCGTCAGATTTGGGTATGAAAGGCTCAGATAATCTTCGTTCAGGGTTTTATGTTAACACCAAAATAGCAGAAGAAATTTGGGAAATTGATGAAGAAATTCAGAAAATTAAAAACGGAGAAGCACCAGGTAAAGATGGTGTGGCTGGTGAAGCTATTGATACTTTTATTTCTGCTGTAGATTTATATGCATTATATGCTATGGATGAGGGATATGATGTTGAACAAATGGAAGCATGGTTAAATAAAGCTTTCGATACTATTGATATTGAAGAATATATCAAAGAAAAATCTCAGGTCTCTAATACAGATACACTGAGTTTGCTTGATATTTTATTTAAAGAAACAGGTCAGGCTTCTCGTGTGGCTATTGAAAACTCATTGATTATGGATGGTGTTTCTTACAAGACCTGCACAAAAGAGGAAGCTTTTAGTTCTTTTGTTGTATTAATGGAAAAAAGTTTAGATGTTTTTTATGCTGCAACTCCCGAGTTATCAGATGAAATGAAAGCTGATAATTTTACTCATACCGTTTTGAAAAAAGTTAATAAATGGAGACAAAAAAGAGAACTGAATATTCTGTCTCCTGAAATAGAAGTAAAACGTAAAATGGGATATTGATCAGTAAATTATTTTACAAGAAATATAGCAGAGAAAAGAGTGGTTCTTTTTTCTGCTATTCTTTTAAGGAGTAAGAAATGAGTGAGTGGCAAACTTTAGTTTTCATGATAGATACATTTATACAGACAAAAAATGAAGCAAGGATAACTCAGGGTAAACTAAAAATGAGTATTTTTAAATTATCCATTTTATTTATAGGTGTAATGGCAATAGCTTCTTGCTGTATGTTAAATATAAATACTTTGTTAAAATTTTCTTTTATTTCTCTATCAGAGCTTGCTCTTGTTTTTTTAATTGTCCGTAATGCTGTGCTGACCCGTGAATTATTAAGTAGTGTGAAGCACTATCAAAAAGAATTAAAAGATTTTTTTGTAAGAATTCATGAGTATCATACTTATAGTAAAAAAATACAATGGAGTGAATTTGAAAAAGTGATAATGATACAAAAACTTCAACTTGCTGATCCAAACATTTAAGGATTAATAACATGCATAAAAGTTCAAGAATTAAAAATAAAATAGACGAACTTAAAAAACATATCGTTTTATCTGAAAAAGAATTTGTATCCTATTGTGATGAACAAAAAGATATCCATCTTTATCCTTCTTATATTACAAATTCGCGCTTGCTAAATGATTTTTACGAAAAGTATCCTAAAGCGGTTTCTTTACGTTTTGAAGGATGGGGTTTTTGTAAAATAAATAAAGAAAAATTAGAAATATTAATAAGAAATGATTATTTTAAAGTTTATGGGAAAACTGAGATTCCAGGTGAAGTAATAAAAAATATCAAAGATAAAAAAACTTATGATTATTTAATAAATATATACAAAGAACAATGTTCCAATGATGATATTTTTGAATATTCAGAAAAGGTAATATATTTTCTAAAAATTAAAAAAAATAGTTCAAAAATGAGGGTTCTGAATAATGGTGGCTTAGATCATTTTAATTTTTATTATGGTTCAAAGATATCTTTGGGTCAATATTTATTTTTTATGAATAATTGTGATGATGTTTTAAAAATCAATAAAATGCTTCAAATCACCTCTAATTATATAGAAGAGATAATACCATTACTTGATGTGTCTTTTTATGAAAACCTTGTTAGAAAAAAAATTTCTCTATCATCTCTGGATTTCAATTTCTTGTTTTTTGCCAAAAATAAAGAAGTAATAAATTATCTGATAAATAATGGGTTGCTAATTGATAAAAACGATATTTTATCAATGACACAAATAAAATCTTTAAGAAAAATATCATTCAATACTAATGTAATACATAATATTCTTTATTTAAATGAAGTTGGTTGCGTATTAGATCCTGAAATAAAAGAAAATAAAAATAATGTAGTTTATAAAATTTTATCTTCCAGGAAATCTTGTCCTGATGATATATTGAAAATATTGAAACATCTTAAGTCTCTCGACTGGAATTTAAAATATGAGGCTCCTAAAAAAAGGATTCCCAGAACAGATGTTGTCGATTTTCCTTGGTTGAAAAATAAAGAGATTATAGATTATGTGATAAATAACGATTTTATAAGTAGCGAAACAGTGTTCAAAAAAGCAGATTTTAGAAACAATGATGCTTTAATTATGTATATGATAAGGGAATATTCGCAAATAATGGTGTCAGACAGTTGTTTAGAGCATCTAATCGATATTTTATCTTCAAAATTTGTAAGTTCTGAAGCAAGATGGAGATTTGTTAATGAAATAGAAAATGCAAATTATGAAAAAACAATGTTAAATTATTTTATACTAAATGCTGATTTATTTAAGCATATAGACATCCACGAAAAATGGAGGTTTTTAAAATATATCATAAAGAATAAAGATGATATTAATTCTTTAAAACCTTTATTTTTTAAATGTGGCATAACTGAAAATATGTATAATTACATTTTAGATAATACAGGTTTTGATGTTAATAGTCTGGATGGAGAAGGTGAAAACATTCTCTTTTATGTGAGAAGTGAAAAAATGGCTAATTATTTTTTAGATAAAGATGTTAACAGCACACTGAAAAATAATAAAAAAGAAGCATGTTTTTTAAATTACTATGAAAAAACAGATATTGTAAGTGCTTTCTCTAATAAAGAAACTTTTGTTATGGATGATGTAATGCAGGTTATTTTTATAAATAAAATATTAAGTAGTGACTTTTCTGTAGAAAAAAAGAATCAACTCATTGAGTTTTACAATAATAAAAAAGTATTCTCTTTCATAAAAGATGTAAATAGTTTAACAATAATGCACCTCTTTGATAATAATATAGAAAAAGAACATGTTAAATATCTGGAAGGATTTTTGCAAGTAAAAGAAGAAATGAAAAAAATTGTAAGAATTGTAGCTTTTATGAATAAATGTCATCATTATAAAGATGAGAATGTTGTTGAAAATTATATGGATTATATAAATACGGGGAGTTATAAAAAAGGATTTTTAGAAAATAACCCAGAGTTGAGAGAATTATTGGATAGTAATTTTTTTCATACTGTTTATAATCTTATTAATAAAAAGTCTGTAGCCTTAAAACCTTTACTAAAAGTTGTTCTGTCATTATATGGTGATTCACTTTATCTTGATATTAAAGAAAAAAACTATTTTTTCGAAGGTCTTAAAAAAGAACATACAGATTGGTTTAATAATGTTCTTCTGGAAGTGAAATCCAATTCGGAGTTTGAAAAAATTAAAAATGAGTTAAGTTATATCGAATCAGGAGTTAACAAAAAAAAGAGGATGTGAGTCCTCTTTTTTTATGATTTTTATCCTTAAAGGAAATGGAAGAAAACAATACCATTACTCATAAAAAGTGCAAAATAGACAGCAACCAAAGCTGCTGACACTCCTATGAATTTAGCGAGAACTCCAATACCTTCGATATCACCGTAATCTTTTTTTGGCATAATTGTATCCTCATATGTAGTTTTTTTGTTAATCTATGATGTGTTCAGTAAACAAAAAAGTCAACAAGGAGTTATATTTATCCTTAAAAAATGCTATATTTTTAACATAAATAGGCTAAATCCGTTTTTTTACTGTGGGTTTAGTTTCGTCTTCATTGGAAAAAGAGAATGCCAGCCAGTTTTTTTCAAATGTTGTATTGATATACATAACAATATTTTTATCACATTTACTCACAGATGATAAGGTTCTTTCGATGCAATTGTTAACCTCTTTTATCGTATTACGAATAATATTATTCGTATTTTCTTTTTCCCAAATATCAGAAGATTGATTCCTGATATTATTTAAAACTCTAAAAAAGTTTTCAACATCATTATTTATGTTTTTTAATAATGATTCTTTTCGGTCGTCGATATTAGCAATACAGGAGGAAGCAACTGTTATAATTTTAATAAATTCATGATAGCCGTTTGTGATGTTTTTTATATATGTATTATATGAATCACTATTGGTATTATATTCTTTTTTAAGATAATCTGAAATATCTTTATTGATTCGATTCATAAGTTCAAATGTTGAAGAATCACAAATATTTAAGTCCTTCTTTTTTAGCATTACAGATATTGCAAAATAATTATCTACACTCCAGTTCCAGTCTTTAAATAAAACATATTCAGAAGGTTTATTTATCAAAGAGGAAGATAATATAATAGCTTCTTTTTCTTCAGTAAGAAATCCAGCGTTTTTATAGATATCTCTTAATTGATTAACAGTGTCATAAGATAATGAAGTTGAAACCTTTTTTTCTTTCTTAAAACGAAAATCAAAACTAAGTAGCATACATAAATCTTTTATGGGTAAGATACATTCTTGTTGAAATATCAGTCGTCCTTTTCTGAATAAAGAATGCTTTTTTGCTATCGGACTTTCAAATACATGAGATTCGATTTGTTCATATGCTTCTGATAACTTATTCTTATCTATATTGATTTCTTTAAGTTTCGTTGATGGCATGATAAAAATGTTGTTGTTTTCATCTTTTTGAACATTATTATGAGAAATAAGTTCTATTTGACTGAAAACAGTATTGGGTAATAAATTTTTTATGCTTTCAACATCATTGTAAAGTGTTGCGAGATGAACAGGTGAGGTTAAGGGTAAATTTTCATCAGCTATATCAACAACCATTCCAGATGACAAAAAAGAGTTAGGATTAATATAATTCTGTAAAAGATGATCTGTAAAATATCTGCCTGCATTACTTTTTAAAGAATGCATGTAGATGCCACCTATAAAACAATTAAAATTTATACCCGTGACAGAACAAATATTTTCAATTCTGTTTAAGGTGTTTTTATATTCGGTCAATAAAAAATCATCGTATTGTGAGTCCTGAGAAAAAAGAATGACATCTTTTAATGATTGTTCAAGTAGCAATAATCTTGAATAAAAAGAATTTTTACTTGTAGCATTTTCACCTTCTTTATTCTCACGAAGCTTGTGAATTTCACTGTAAAAAGAGTCTGTTAATAAGCTGCCATCATTAAATGTTCTAAGTATAGACTTACCTATTTTCTCTATGCTATAAGTAAATAAAGGATTGTCAGAGGTCATTAAAGACATGTTTGCTTTTTCTTTAGCCGAAGAAATAATCTGTTCAATATTTACTTTATCCATATTTTGTATTTTCCTTTAAAGTCTTTTTTTATTAACTGATTCATGCTGAATTTCATGATTCAGTGAACTATTTATCATGTTTTTTTCTATTTCTATTCTTTTATACTTATATACATTTAATAAATCGACTATCTTTTTTAGCTCTTCTTCGTATATATTCCCAGTTTGAGCATGAGAATATTCATCGCTTTTTTCCTGGAGTATGCCGATAATAGTATTTGTCCAATCGTATTGTTGTAATGCTGAACTCTTGTTATCTATTGTTTCAAAAATATTATTTATCTCTGTAAATTTATCAATGTTAAAATTAAATCCTTTTTTCTCAATACATTTTAAAAAAGAATTAAGGACAAAATTATAATAAAAATCATAATTTTTTTGTAGATAATCTTGTTTCGAATTAATTTTTATAGAATCAATGAGCATAGGGATTATACTTTTGGAATCCAATTTTTCTAAATTATCACAAAAGATACGATGGTTTTTTTCATCCTGAATATAATATTTTTCAGGATAATCCTGATGTAATAAAGATGAAGGTCCATAATAACTCTTATCCTCTGAAGTCAATATAAAATTGATAAGGCCATTTAAAACATCACCATTGAAGAATTGAATAAGAGATTTATCATCAATTATTTCATTTTTAAGAAGATTGCAATAAATATGAGCCTTCATTCTGTCATCAGCTTTTTCTGCGAAATCGAAGTTTGCTAAGGGCTTAAAATCAGGATTGTTTTTAGAATATGAATGTATAACCTCTAAAATTCTGGAAAAATTATTCCTAAATTGAATAGATGCATAGCCTCTTTCCTTTTCTGGTAAATCATTTATTTTTTTCTGATGAAATTCTATGTAAGTTAAACCATTATTATCTGGAGTATCTAAATCCCATAATTTATATTTCAGCAAATTAGAAATATGTTTGGTTAACTGTAAATTATTATTGTTAAATAAAAGATAATTAATATCTCTTTTATAATCGAATCTAAGTTTAATAAACCTATTGAACAATTCCTCATAATCACCTAAATATTCAAACTCAGCGAGTCTTTGTGTTGAAAAATCATAATCCTGCTCCTTTAGATTATCTAACATAAGGTTAAATATAGTGATACAATCTTCTTTTGAATGATGTGAATTTTTGAAAAGCTGTGAATCTACACTCCTTAAAAGATAACCAAATTGAGGTTTTGTATTTTTAAAAAATAAAGATAATTGCTCAACAGAAAATTCATTAATTATTTTATCAAACATATCTGAACTAATAGAAGATTCATTTTGGTAGTGTTTTAAAACAAAATGAAAATAAAGCTCCCTGTCCTGCAAAATTTCTGGTTGAAGAAGAGCTATTCCATCACCCAGGGTTATGTCAGGGTAATCATATTTTAATGCATAAAGATATTCTTTAAGAAAACGAGGGTCTTTTGTTTCTTTTATCATGTATACAGGTGGAATTTTTGATAAGTCTGTGTTTTCGATAGCGTAAAGTATAATCGCATCTTCTAATATTGGCAATTTATTAGAGAAATTATAGGTTGCTAAAGAAGTAAAATTGGTAAAAGGCATGTTGATTTTTTTAAACTTATTTTCAATAAAAGAGTGGAAGTCATAAATAAAACCATATCCCCTATTAAAATCAGTGTCAAAATTGATGTTGAGTTTTTTTAACTCATCCCATTTTTCTAAGGCCGCCTCAACTTCTTTTTTCTTAAAATTCTTGTCAAAATAAGCCATAAAAGACTTAATTGTTGTATGTGATGCATGTTCATGTATCATAGTTTTTATATATTGAGAAAAAACAGAGTCTGAAGAATAGCTGTCAAAGACACTAAAATCTCCTTTTTCTATGTTGACATGAAATTTATATTTATAACGGTTAGTGGTTTTTTCATAAAGCATAATAAATCCTTTTAATCTTTATTTTATTATAACCGAAAGAGTGATAAAAACAATTTCAACATGTTTATTTATTATACTTTATAATCTTTTGTTGTTTGCCTTAATATTATGATTTGATAAAAGCGAGTTCTCAATTACTTGTTTTTCATAAGCGATATATTTTTGTAAATGTTGTTCTTTCAGTAAAGAAAAATACTCTTTTATTTCGGTACCCTCATGTGATCTCATATATTTATTAACAGTATCAATATCAGTATTTATAAGATTTGAATAAAGCTGCCCTATAGATTTATTAGAAAATAGAATATTAGTATTTATATCATTGAAGATGTTTTGAATTTCTTGAAAAACATCTTTTTTAAAATAACTGTATTTGTGCAGGATGTTTAAGCTTTCCTGAAGGAAAAAAGAATACCAATTTTCAATATCTTTTCTGATATAATCTTTATCCTTATTAGCAAGTAAAATAATATTTAATAAGTGAAAAGCTGCCGTATTATTAAGAAATTCATGTGGGGTTTTTTCTTTTAAAAATTTGATTTTTTCATCATACTGGTCTTTGTTTAAAGTAAAATATGAAAAATTAATTCTTCCTTGATTGTAATGAAGAATAATATTTTGCAAAAAAGTTATTGTTCTATCTTTTTGTGTGTCAGTGGCTTCAATCAAGAATTTGACAATATCATCAGTATTTAAAAATTTTTCAAGATGTTCTTTTTCAATATAATCACTTTTGAGGATGTTATATAAGAATAAATTTTGCAAGTCTTTATTTTTTTGTTTGAGGAATACAAGCGATTGAGGTTTTGTTCCTGGATTTTGTGAAAAAAAACTAAAGCAGTTATTAAAGTCTTCAATTCGTTTATTCTTCTCGTTATGTATCTTATTGGCAAATCCCGCCTTTGATTGTTTTAAAAAATCATCAAAAATAGTATTAAAATAATCTATGAATGTTATACCTTTATCATCAGGAGTCTCAAAAGTCCATAAGTTATTCCTGATGAAAAAATCGATTAGTGCGAGTTCATTGTTTTTTGCATTGTTTAGCTCAAAAACATACTTTTCAAAATCTGATTTATATTGAACTCCATTTTTAATCAGTCTTAGCATTATCTCATTATCATGAACAAAATTAAGAAAATCACTGGTTTTTAAATCGTTAAGTGGTATATTTTTAGTTTCTATATAATCAAGTAAATTATTTAGTGCTTTCTGATTAGATAAAGTGTTGTTTGCTGTATTATTATTTATAATATTAAAAGTATTTATAAAAAGTGATACTATATTATGTTTAGAATCTTGCATTATAGAAAAAGCTTCTTCTTTTTCAAAATGAAGAAAAGTTTGAGCTATGATATTTTCAAGAAAATCATTGTGATTTTTAAGGTAAAGCGAAATAAAATGTTTCAATGTGTCTCTATTAGAAAAAGTATTAAAATCTATTGAATTGAGTCCATATTCGAGAGACATTTCAGGATGATATGCTCTTATTTTGTCAAAATAAAGATTGATAACATTATTAGGATAAGAAAATAAACTATTAATAACGAAAACAGGATGTGTTCTTGATAAATCTACATTATCAAAAAATTCTTTCATCATATACTCTGCCAGAAAATGCGATTTTTTAGAAAAACCAAAACTTAATAATGTATTAAAATGACTTAAATCAACAGGTATGGTTACCATTTTTTGTGGTGGAAGATGCTGAAAATAAGTATACTTGCAAAAATCATCAAGAACCAATGAAAAATCAAAATCTAAAGATTTAATATATTCCCAATCCGCAAAAGATTTTTCTGGTTGAGATGGATCGGAGTTTTTATTCAGATAAGCGAGCAAAGCTCGAAAAGTGGTATTCGCTTTATACTCATCAAATTTATTATGCTCGGCTAAAGGAAGATATGTTGAAAAAATAGTAGATTTGTCAATATCACCATTAAAAATGCTAAAATCTCCAGATTCTATTTTTTTATGAAATAGATATTTCCCATTGCCTGCAAGTGTTAAATTCATACTCATCCTTTTTATATATTATCTCGATATAACTATTATATTATAATGTTTTTTTACTAAAGAAACAATTAACATATCTTCTGTTGGTAAATAAAGTATATGAATAAATTTTATTTTTCTTATTTACTAAAAGAAGAATAAAATTGACTTGAGTTTAAGGCTGTTATATTATGATAAAAGTTAAATAAAAAAGAGACAAAAAATGAATACTGTTCAGTATTATACCAACATTATTATAATTAGCACGTTGCCTTTGGGCTGACGGGTTAATTATCGTCTCTACAAAGGCACTCGGTTCGCACCAGTGCCTTTTTTTTATTCAAAAAATTACTAAACAAAAATAAAACAGGTGAAAAAATGACTAAATATAATTTGAATATGCATAAAGTAAATTTTCCTTTGCAGGAAAAACATACTGAAAAAGACAAGTTTGTTGCACTCTGGAGTTCAGAAGAAGTGCAGAATTTTTTTAAAAAACAGAAAGTCAAACCTTTGTTTTTCCTTCATGATGGGCCTCCATATGCTAACGGAGATCTACATTTAGGTCATTTCGCTAACAAAGTTTTGAAAGATACTTTGCTTAAGTTTAAGCGACTTAATGGATTTTATGTTCCTTATTATCCAGGATCAGATTGTCATGGTCTTCCTGTAGAATTAGCTGTGGAAAAAACTTATGGTAAGAAAGGAGAAGAGTTGGCAACATTTGTTAAAAAATGTTATGACTATTCTTCCGAGCAAGTTAAATCTCAGCAGGTTCAGTCTCAAAAATTTGGTGTTTTTGCTCACTATGATGAAAGTTACAAGACAACGGATTACTCCCGTGAAGCAGGTGAGATGAAGGCCGTTCTTGAACTGCTGAATAAGGGCCTTTTATTCCAGAAATTTCGTCCTGTGCATTGGTGTAAAGATTGTCAGTCTTCGCTTGCAGAAGCTGAACTGGAATACAAAACCAAGCAATCTGACAGTCTGAATGTAGAATTTTTTGTAAATGAGTCAACATCCTTACTTGTCTGGACAACAACTCCTTATACTCTTCCTGCTAATCAGGCTGTTGTTTACAATCCTCGTCTTACTTATGCAAAATACTTTGATGAAAGCAAAGCAAAATATTTTGTACATTTGAAAAATGAAGATGTTCCTGAAAACTGGTTATGGATGGAAGATGTTTCACTTGAAGGTATGAAGGTTATGAGTCCTTACAGGCAGGTGAAAGTGCCTGTACTGGCTGCTGATTTTGTTGATAAAACCGGCACAGGCTTTGTTCATGCAGCACCATCTTTTGGTCTTGATGACTTCTTTGTAGGCGAAAAATACAATTTAGAAACTAAAAACTATGTCAATGGATATGGTAAATATGATTGTTCTGATTTTCCAGAACTTCAGGGGAAAAATTTAAAAGATGCTTCTCTTGTAGTATTAGGCTTTTTAAAAGAAAAAAGTCTTGTTTATTCTCACTCTTATTTTCAGCATGAATATCCACATTGCTGGAGACATAAAACACCTTTATTCTCTAAAACCTCTAAAGAATGGTTTATGGATTTAAGCCATGTTTCTCAAAAAGCGGTATCTGAATCAGAAGCTGTGACTTTTTATCCTGAGAAAGGTAAAAATCGCTTACAAGCTATGCTGGAAGGTCGTAAAAACTGGTGTGTGAGTCGTAACCGTTTATGGGGAGTGCCTTTGCCTTTTGGTTCTTCTAAAGAAGATAAGGACGAGTATGAGGTATGGATGGCTAAGGTTAAAGAAGGAGGACTTTCTTCCTTGTATGAAGATGAGAGCTTTAAACCCCAAACCTTAGATGTATGGTTTGATAGCGGTATGACACATACTACTGTAACTCAGGAAAAATTGGGACATTTTAAAGCTGATCTTTATCTTGAAGGTTCAGATCAACATCGTGGATGGTTTCAGTCGTCTTTGTTAACTTCCGTAGCTCTTAATGGAGAAGCTCCTTATAAAGAAGTATTTACTCATGGTTTTGTTGTTGATGAAAAAGGAAATAAATTCTCAAAATCATCACCAAACTATCAGCCTCTTGAGAAAATGTTTAATGTAGGAAGTCCAGATTTATATCGTGTATGGTCACTGGATCAAGACTATCACAAAGATCTGACTTTTTCTCAAAACACTTTAGCTACTGCAACAGAAAAATATAAAAAATTCAGAAACACTTTCAGGTTTATGCTTCAGAATCTGAATGATTTTAAAGTCTCTGATTTTAATTTAACTTCGGTTGATTTATTAGACAGTTATATGCTTAACAAAACAAATGCTGTTAAAAAAGATGTGCTTAAATTAGCAGATAGTTATAAGTTCTGCGAAGCATTAAATACATTATACGATTATTGTGATGAGTTAAGTTATCTTTATATGGATTCACAAAAAGATCGTCTTTATTGTCTTTCTAAAAATGATGCAAGAAGGAAAACAACTCAATCCGTATTATATTATGTTCAACATACACTCATGTTGTTGATGAGTCCTTTCCTGCCTTATTCTATGGAAGAGTACTATTCACTTTCAGGTTTAGGTAATAATCCATCAGTATTAATGGAAGAATTTTTGGATGAAGTAAAAAGTGAATTAAATGTTGCTGAGGTTAATGAAGTTTTACAATTCAGAGAAGAGTTGAATAAACAATTTGAAGGATTAAGAGCTAAAAAGGAATTGTCAAAAAATAATGAAATGAAAGTCTATTATGTTCAGGATTTTACTAAAGAACAAGTGGATGCCTTAACTTTACTTTTAGCAAAACCTTATTTAGTAAGAAGTTCACAGTTTAAACTGGAAAAACATGGGTATTCAACATGTGATCGTTGCTGGAATACCTTTAAAAAACTCTATGAGGATGGTTTGTGTCATAGCTGCTATGAGGTAGAAAGTGAATTTATGTAATGCTTGATTATTAAGTTAAAAGACCTCAAAGAGGTCTTTTTTTATCTATCTGCTAAAAAATATGATTTTGCTGAAAATATGTGTTATTTTTGTGCAAAAAATAAAAGCAGAGGTGGCTTATGAATAAACTAGAAAAGATAAAAGATATAATAAAAAATAAAAAAGATGAATATGTTGAAGAGAATAAAGATCTAACTATAAAGGAAAATAAGGATAACTTTAAAAAGATGCTAAAATCATCAGAAGAACTGAGTGATCATATTTTATTAGTTGCTCCTTTTATATTTGTGGCATGGCTGAGTTTTTTTATTAATATAGCTAATAATTTAAATAATAATTCAACAGTGCCAGCATTATTATTGTTTAGTGTGTTTTTAACTATACCTTCAAGTATGCTGATTTCACTTATAATGATTTGTTTAACTGATGATTCCATTAATCCTGCTTATATCATATATAAACTGAAACCTAAAAAAATAAAAAAGAAAATTATAATAAAAACACTTGAGGCTAATTTTATTAATGTCTGTATAGACAGTAAAACTATTAATGAGCTTTCAAATTATTTAACAAAAGAAGATATGTTGGAGTTTTTGTCTGAAAATAAATCAAACCCTTCTTATAATGCACTGTGTAATTTTTGTGATAAAAAAGAAGAAGATGAAAAAAAGACATTAGAAAATAAACATTCAAAAATTTTACTAAATGCTCTTGTTGATGACATGTATTCTAAAGACAGAGCTTTAAATTAAGAGGATGATAAAATGAATGTAATTACCTTAAAAATGCAGGATTTAATGCGAGAAGAAAGGAACAGGTATCAGAATAACTTTTATGATTCTTTAAGTCCGAAAGAAAAAGAAAAATTTATTAATGAAAACCTTCCTTTTAAGTTAGTCTCATTTTTTAATTGTTCTGTTGTGTTTGCATTGATCACTTTTGTTCTTACAGATTGTTTTAATATATTCTTACCATTTTCATTATATTTTTCTTCAATGTTGACAGCACTTTTGCTTGTCTTTTCTGTAGGTGCAGATACTTTTTATCCCTATAGAAAATTAATGATTAAATTATTTATAAGTAAAAAGAAGAAAGAGAAAATGATCAGAGAAAAAAAAGATCGTTGGATTTTTGAATCTTTTATGTGTTCTCATATAAGTGAAGATTTTATAAGACATATAAGCGATTATCTAAATAAACAACAGTTGAAAAATTTCTTAACACAATCCAATAAATTAACATATCTTGATTTTATAGATTATTGCAATCAGTTTAATTTATTTATGGATAATGATACTGAGAATCTGTCTTTAGAGGAAAAGAACAGAAACAAAGTTGTAAATGATTTTGTAGAAAAGCTCCATCAAGAAAAAGTACAAAATAAGATCAGTGGCTAATTAATAAATAATAAAAAAGAGGTTATCATGAATGAAGAAACATGTATGAATAATGAAGAGTTAAAAAATGAAATTACTGAAAAAATATTAAATGTGTTACCAAAAGAAGTCTTGTTCGAGGATATGAAGAAGAATATGCCTGGTGAACAGAAGTTTCTTGCAAAAATTGATGATGTTATGATTAATAACTGGCCCCGCTTAGGTTTATTTTTCATGTTTGTGTCTTTTTTAGTTTCCTGTGTAGATGCCTCAGAATTCAACACAAAGCAGCTCATGATGATGTCTATGTTTGCTCTTCCTGGTTATTTTTTTGGAATTCCAACTATTATTCATTATGCTCGTTATATAAAGAAAATGGTGACTACAAAAAATGAAGGTTCAGTAGGATATAGCGATTTTAAATTTATTAAAGAAAAAGAAGATGAAAACGAATTCTACAATAATGCTGTTAAAAATCAGTTGTCTTTAAAAATCTATGAAAAAATTGCTCCTTACTTTGATGAAGAAGAAATGAAACAAATTCTTAGTTGGAGATTAACATATAAAGATTTAGGTTTGCGGGATTTTACACTTAAAAATAGTCAAAAATACACTCAATTGAAAATAAATATTACAAATATTGAAGAGCAAAAAGTAAAAAATAAAGAAGAACAAGAGTTTCAAGAGCTTGAATTAATTGAAAGCAGAAGAAAAAGAGCCGAAGAAGAATTGGCTAAAAAATTAGTTGATAAAAATAAATAAAAAAAGATATTGTAATAGTAATAGATAAGCTTATTTATTACTATTTTTGAAACCAATAATAGTAGATTTTAAATTGCCTTTATGCTATTTTATTCACCAGGTAAAAACTGCATGAGGTAATGTATGACTTTATATAAAGAAATAGAAGAAATTATAGAAAATAAAAGAGAAGATTATTTTCAAGAAAACAATACAGTTGATACTAAGAAAAGAAATAGTCTGTTCAAAGAAAAATTAAGTAAATCAGGTTCAATGCTTGATATTTCTTTTATTTATCTTCTAATTACAGGTTTTATTTTAAAGCTAAATATTGATGCATTTATCACTCCGAACGATGGGCCTGAATGGTATGGTTTATTTTTAGCTTTTTCTTTTGCTGAAGCCATCTTCCCATCCCTGCTTATAGGTTTTATTTTCTGTTATACGATAAAAAGCTTGTATGAAAAAACAGGTCTCCTTTTTTCATCAGGTTATATGTTTTTTAAATTAAATAATAAAAAATATAAAAAGTCTGCATTTAAGAAAATTATGCATGAGTCTTTATCAGATGAAAATATTGATGCTGACTTTATGCATAAGGTATCTCCTTACATTAAAAAAGAAGACATGCAAACCTTTCTTGTAAAGTATAAAAAAAATCCTACCTATGCCAACTTTATAATTTTTGCTGCGAATAAAGAATATCTTGAAGAAAAAAGGCAAAAACAAAGAGATGAAGAGTCTGTTAAGGCACTTATTGGTTCTATTTATAATAAAGAATAAATTAACAAGGTTGGTTTAAAATGAAAGCTTTTTTTAGCAAAAAAGAACAAATAAAAATCAGTATTATTAATCCTGAAAAAAAATTAGTTAAAAACATGTTCATAATGATTGATTACATAAAAAACAGGGAAAGAATTAGTAATTATAAAGGTTATTATGTTATGGAAAATATCTGGTATATTACCAGTTTTTTTGCACCTGTTTCACTGGTGCTACTGGAGGCTATTTTATTAGCAACCCCAGAAATGTTTAAAGATATGTTTAAAATCAATGTCCTTTATTCTATAATTCCTTTCATCCTGTTTTTTTGTTTATCCTTTTATTCATCATTAAAAAAGCTCTTTATGTATTATCACATGAAATATGATGAAAAAATACAAAGAATGAATAATGTTGACCTGTGTAATATTGAACCTGCTTATTTTCCAGATTATGAAAGAAGAAAAATTTTAAAGATAATGAATGTTGAAAACGATAAAGTGTCTTCTTTAGTTGAAGAGGAAACAACTAATAAGCAGAACAACCAAAAGAGGAGAAGATTATGATCTTTAGAAAAGGTATGAATGAATCTCCCCTGTTGCAGTATTTTCAATTATCAATTTTTATGATGATGATGATAGCTTATATATCAACAGCAACTGTTTTCCAATCTTATAAAGATTACCGTAAAAATAAAATAGAAAACATAAATAACTCGTATCAAGTATTAAACAAAGATTTAGAAAAGATAAATTTTATGGCGATAAGTAAGAAAGACATAGAGCCTTTACTTGAGAAAGCTGATGAAACAACAAAATCATTGTATTTTAATACAGATATAGACGACAGTATAAAGACAATTTTAATGCCTCAATCATATAATATTATGAACAAAATCAATAACAATAAGTTTACAGTACACGAAAGTAATAATTATGAAATAGCAAAAATTAATTCTGTGTTAGCTAAAAATGAACATATTATAGATGAGAATAAAGTAAAAGATATGAAAACTTATTCTATAATCTGGATATTTCTATGGAACTTAGTTGTGGCTTTTTTAATAAGCCCAGCTATTGTATTTATTTTAACATCTATTCTTAGTTTCTCCGCCCTTTTCTTGAACTCAATCCATGAAAGGGCAGTTTTTAATTTTTTTATATTTGGTCGAACGAATTTAAAAAAACCAATGTACAAATACCTATATGGATTAATGGTGTTATTTTTATATGCAGTAGTATTCTTTTATTTTAATAATGATTTTTAAATGAGAGGTTATGATGAATAATACAAGAATAACAAAAGAAGGCCATTTTATATTTTCTTGGGCATTGTTTTATATTATGCTCTCTCTTTGTATGAGCTTATTTTACTATAATAAAATCGAAACAGATCCTATATCTTTTTATTCAAATAGTAATAAAGAATGGTCTGATATAAGAAAAGATATTTCAAAAAGTGATTTTTTGGAAACTACGGAATCATGGAAAAATATAACCTCTGAAATTAAAAACTTGCAAGATCCTTTTATAAAGGATAATAAAAATAAATATGCGAAAAGCTTTTCAGATATGTTAAGTAAAAATCTAAAAGAAACAATAGATTTAATAAAATCAAAGCAGATTAAAAGAGAAAAAGAGGTTGATTCTATCACTATAAATGATTTTGTTCATTTAAAAACTAAAGAAAAGCCAGCCAGTTTAGAGCAGTATATAGAAAAGATAAAATTGGTAAAAGAAAAACAAAAGAACATGAAATATATAAAAGGTTCTTTTTGGATTTTTAGTGGAAGTTTTATTTTTATGGCTATGTGCGGTATGATGATATTAGCTTCTTTTTCAAAAGGTAATGAGTTTTATTACCATAATAAGTTATTGATAATTCTATTGTCAGTAGCTCCCGCTTTTTGTTTATGTCTGACTGTTTTTTAATTTGGAGAGTATTATGAAAAATATAATAAGCAAATCTATCAATATAAATAGAGAAATTAAAAATATAGAACAAGACACCAAAAAATCTTCAGTCACGAATATCTTGTTAATGTTAGATTTTATCAAAAACAGGACCCAGATTTATAAAGATGAAAAAATCTCTGATTTACACGAAATGAAAACAGATGAAAAAATAGCATTAATTATGCCCTATATATTTTTAACTGTGATTGAATTGATAATACTCGTTAATGGTAAGTTTTTGAATTCATTATTGTATGGTCATTTTAATGCTTATATAAGTCTGGTGATTTATTTTTTCATTATGATAATAAGTTCTTATTTTACATTAAAATCAGTTTTTATGCATTTTAATAGGGAGTATTTAGGCAAAGGTTTAATGTGGGATGAGAATGGTGTAAATGCGGAGATAGAAACGGATATCCATCCTTGTTATTTAATAGATTATGAAAAAAGAAAAATTTTAAAAACAGTTAAAAAGAATGAAAATCTGATAGTTCAAACAGATATTGAGAAAGCTCCTCGAAGAAAAAGATTATAAAATAAAGGAAATCGGTTAAGCCTATTGATAGCTAATAATGCTCAAAATTCTGGAGAATCAAAAAAGCTATATATATTTTCACAGATAATATCACAGCTTTCGGTGCTTATTCAAACTGCTTTTATAGTGGCTTTGAAGAGTTGAGAAATCTCTGTTTATGATAAAATAAAAATTAGATTTTTAAGTAAAAAAGAACTAAAATTGGAAAAAATACTATTTAAAACAAAATGCAGAGGTTTAAATGATAAAATCAGAAGCCATAAAAATAATAAAAAATTTAATTTCAGATGATTTAATTTTAGAAACAATGATCAACAATAAAAAAGCTTACAGAAAAATAGAATATTTTTTCTTCAAGCATTCTAATAAAATATTAATATTTTTGCTTTCATATAGTTCATTTTTTCTTTTTGTATTATTTAATTTTACTTCATCTCTAAAAGAAATTTCAGAGAATGTAGGTTTTGTTTTTGATTTATGGATGACAATTTCTCTTGTAATGTTAGTGTCAACACCTTATAGCTTTTTATTAAAATTTATGTTTTTTATGCACAACTCTGAATATATGCTTGAAAGTCCAAAAGAAATAAGAAAAATTGAAAAAGAAAATAAAATGAATTTCAAATTATTAGATACTGCTTTATCTTTAAATATTTATAAAAAACTTGCCGAATCAGTTGATGAAAAAACTCTCTCTGAAATATTGGAGCTGAAATTAACATATAACGATTTAAATACGAAAGAAATTATATTAAATAACAAAAATTATGTTTTTTTAAAGGAGAAGGATGCTGCTCTAAAAAGAGAAGAAGCTGAAAACAAAATGCAGTTAAAAATAGATAATAATAAACGAAAATCAAAAAATCTTGCTCATGTGCTGGTTAAAGAAAAAAATAATAGTTGATAGCATTAAATAGAGTATTTTTCTTATTATAAAACATATAAATGCTATTAATAAAAAAATAGACAAAATAATCTATTGTGTTATTCTTATCACAAAAAATAATGCAGAGGTTTTAATGAATTTAAAGAAAAATATTATATTATTATCAATGTTGTTTTCAGTTAATAGTTATGCTTTAGATTATAATTCAATCAATAAAACATACGAACATTTCAAATATAGTGTCAGTGATACATGGAACACTTCTGAAAATAAAGACCTCTATGTGCCTGTTTTAACATGGCATAACAGATTAACTTATGATAAAGAGCATATTGATAAATATAATGAAAAACCCTGGGGTATCGGTGGGGGTATTTCTAAATATGATGAGCATGGGAACTGGAATGGCATTTATTTAATGACCTTTAAAGATTCATTTAATAAGTGGGAACCAATTGGTGGTTATGGGTGGGAAAAAATTTGGAGACCAATAGGTAAAAATCAAGATTTCAGGCTTGGTTTGGGTTATACAGCTTTCATTACTGCCAGAGACAACTGGAGCTATATTCCTATTCCAGCGGCTTTACCATTAGCTTCTATAGGTTATAAAGAAGTTAATTTTCAAGCTACTTATATTCCAGGAACCCATAATAATGGAAATGTTCTCTTTGGTTGGTTAAGATTTAACTTTTAATTGATTTTTTAATTGTTCATAGTGTAGTCTTTTGTATTATTATAATCTGAAGGTTACACTATATGAATATTGAAAATCTGTTGAAAGAAATCGAAATTAAAAAGCAAGAAATAGCTGACAATATTCCTTTACATAAAACAAATGTTTTAAAGAAATATTATGAAATAGATTCTTTAAGTATTCTTATGATTTCTGCTTTTTTCTATTTCATTTGTGCTGTCTTTTTCAATAAAAGTTTTCCACTTTTTATTACTCTAATTATGTCATTCTCTTTAGGTCCGCTAATTCCTCTGTATTTAAACACATTATGCCCTAAAAGAAACTTGAGCTTATCTTATCGTATAAAATCGTTTTTTCAAAGAGAAAAAATAGAGGAAATATGTCTCTCAGAAAAAATAAAAGCAGCTTCAAACCAACAATTAGATAAAGATTTTCTGACAAAAATAGCCTTGAATATGCATAAAGAAGATTTCAAGTGTTTTTTAAAAGAATGTGATGGTAATATAACCTTGAGAAAGCTTGAAGAAGAAATATCTTGCAGGCAGAAGACTCAAAGAAAAGCAGATAACATAGATAAACTGACAGATGCCATATATAATGAGAGCCAAAATTTACTTCAAAAAAATAAAGGAGTGTAAAAATGAATATAGAAAAATTATCAAAAGAAATTGACAGTGAAAAAGAAAAAATGGCACCAAGTATAGAGTTGTACGAAACCGAAATGCTTACAACTTTTTATTATGATGATATATTATTTCTTTCTCCTTTTGCATTAGCCTCTGGGGGAGTCACCTTATATATCGTTAATAATCCTGGAAGTGATCTGTTTCCTTTAAGTAATCCACTTTTTTGGTTTATCTACATTTTGTTTACGGCTTTACCTTTATTACCTATGTTTCTTGGTTCGTTTAGTATTTTTAAGAAAAGAAATTTAAGCTTTTATTTCCGTTTTCTTTCTTTTTTTAAAAAACAAAAATTAAAAAAGAGTGTCTTTATTGAGAAAAAGAAAGTTGCTTCTACAAAAACAATAGATAATAATTTTTTAAAAAAAATAGCTCTAAATATGGATAAGTCAGAATTCAAAGATTTTTTAAAAGAATGTAATGGCAATATTACTTTAAAAAAGCTGGAGAGTTTCATTTATCCAAATGATGAGAAAAGAAAAAGAACAGATAATATAGAAGAATTAACAACTATAATTTATAAAGAAAATGAATTAACTCATAATTTTTTAAAAGGTGAAAATAATGAATATAAAAGAAATATATAATGAAATTAACGAAGAACAAAATCAGATGTTTGAAGCGCTAAAAGAAGAAAAAAGCTCTAGAATGATTAAACCTTTTATGTTAAAGGATTTGAAATACAATTTATCTTTTTGTTTTATTGCCTGGTTGTTAGGTTATTTTGTCTGGAGTGCTAAAGGAGAACCTTCATCATTATTAGTTAATACAATATCTATGTTAATGTTAATTCCAATGTTTTATCTTTTGTATGATGTTTTTTATGTTTCTTATGCAAA